>Ga0066378_10000574_pt1 | contig 15221 bp, 10 predicted proteins | sample Knorr_S23_td_DCM_FD_70947 | JGI IMG/M metagenome (GOLD analysis project Ga0066378, IMG submission 70947) | Marine microbial communities from Southern Atlantic Ocean transect - Knorr_S23_td_DCM_ad_71m_LV_A | ecosystem: Environmental > Aquatic > Marine > Oceanic | place: Southern Atlantic ocean...
GGTCAAGAGAAGCAGATGAACTGCTTCTACATTGGCAGTTGAGAGTAAGTTGACGTCGATACGCGGTATGCGATCGACGATCGCGTCTACAGTTTCGAATGCCCCGCCGATTGCGGCAGATCGCCGCTAACTTAAGCGGCTTGGGAGTTGTCCCGAAGATCTTGCAAGGAATGAAATCTGGTTGAGGTGATGCGTATTAGCGGCTGCTGGAGGACTAACAGCCCTACCATTCAGGTACTGCTAACTTATTTAGCCAGAGCGCCTTGTTCTTCTTTTAGCCGTTCGAGGTATTCGCTGACATTGCAGGTCAGCATTCGCGTGCCTGTTTTGCTAACTTCCAGAACCTTGTTGACGATAGGATCGAGGAAGTCCCGGTCGTGGCTCACGAGGATTACTGTTCCGTCAAACTCGCGGATGGCGTCTTGAAGGATTTCCTTACTCTTGATGTCCAAGTGATTGGTCGGCTCATCAAGGATTATGGTGTTGGCCTCCTTCATCAGCATCTTGGCCAGCGCCAGGCGATTGCGTTCGCCACCTGAAAGAACAGTGGTTTTTTTGAATACATCGTCCTTGCGGAAAAGTAGGGCTCCAAGCACTGCCCGTGGGTTCGATTCCTCTCGATTGGCCTCGGCGGAGGCTTGCTCGACTTCCTCGAGAACCGTCTTATTGGGGTCGAGCTCGTCGGCTTGCTGCTGAGCGAAGTATGCAAGTACTGTGTTGATGCCTAGGGCGCGTTCGCCTTCTTGAAAGGGCTCTACGCCAGCAAGGATGCGGGCCAAAGTAGACTTTCCCGCTCCATTGACACCAACGACGGCCAAGCGGTCGCCTTTCTCAATGTGGAAATCGAGCCCCTTGAACACCTGGACCTCTCCATAAGATTTGGATACATCTTGCAGCTCAATGACTTTGGCACTACCGGGTGGTGGGGGAGCGAAGCGGAAAAAAATCTTCTTCTCCTGAGGCGGAAGCTTAATGATCTCCATTTTCTCGAGATCCCTCATGCGACTCTGCACGAGAGAAGCTTTCTTTACGTTGCCACGAAATCGATTGATGAAGTCCTTTTGTCGTTGGATCTCAGCTTGCTGATTCTTAACTTTTTTCCGCAGCGTTTCTAGATCGGCTTCCGACTGCTTAACATAGAAAGAATAGTTGCCACTGTAGGAGCTGAGGCGACCCATCGATAGGTGAATGGTGCGATTCGTTACGACGTCTAGAAATGCCCTATCGTGGGAAATGATCATCAGGGATCCCTCATAGCGGGTGAGATAGTCTTCAAGCCATTGTTGGGAGATGATGTCCAGATGGTTGGTCGGCTCGTCGAGGAGTAAAAGCGACGGCTCTTTGAGGAGAAGTTTGGCTAAGGCGATTCTCATTTGCCATCCGCCTGAAAACTCGCCCGTATCCCGTTCGAGATCGGATACTTCGAATCCCAGACCCATCAGAGTCTTCTCGATTCTAGATTTCATCTTGGCCGGCTCGTGGGCTTCCAGTTTCTGTTCCCAAGCGCCAATCTGATCAAGGAGATCGTAGTATTCCTCGGAATTGGTATCCATCTCCAGCATCTTTTCGTCGGCCTCGTCGATGTTCTTTTGCAGCTCCAATGCGTCCTCGAAAGCGGTGGATACCTCATCGTACAGGGATTTCCCCTTAGCTTCGATGCCATCCTGAGGCAAATAGCCAAGAGTGACGTAAGCTGGGCGTTCTACCTCGCCGTTGTCGATTTCCGCTTCGCCTAACAGGAGTTTGATTAGCGTAGATTTACCCGATCCATTGGAGCCGACCAAGCCGATACGATCGCGCACCCCGATGGTCGTGGAGATCTTGTTGTAGATGACTTTTTCGCCGTAGCGAAGCGACACGTCGACTAGGTTAATCATAAGGAGATGGTGGACCTTAGAAAGTCGCTCTCTTGGGTCAAGCGGCTTTGCACTGCGAGAAAAAGGTCTTAGCCTCTTCAGACTTTTTGGAGCCCTCTGGTTTCAAATTGTAGCTACCGCCTGAAACAGCGAATCAGCGGTGACGCGTTGTTCTCCAGGTAGGGTCAGTTTCAATAGGTTGCTCGGCCACCGGACAGGTCGTGGCAAAAGCCTGTCGTGAAACTGTTTTCCGGGGAGACTACAAATCGGATTGCCGAGACGATTTCGTCGAGTTCGCCGCAGCGCTTCATAGGGATTTTGTCGGTCATGTAGTTAATTTGCTCTTGTGGAATTTCGTCGTGTATCGGAGTTTTTATTACGGCTGGAGCCAAAGAGTTTATAGTGATTCCCGATTCCGCATATTCCTTGCCAATCGCCTTTGTAAGCCCAATTACACCCGCCTTTGTCGCGGAATAAGAGGCCATGCCGGCATTGCCTTCTTTGCCTGCGATCGACGCGATTAGGAGGATGCGCCCGTAGTTTCGTTCCCTCATTTCAGGAAGGACTGCCTTGGCAATATTGAAGGATCCCAGAAGATTGACTTGGAATACCTTTGTAAAGTCTTCGACAGGAATTTTCTCGATAGTTTCACCAGTAATTCCGGTGATCCCGGCAGCATTCACGACGATATCGATCTGGCCGAAAGCGGACTTAATTATGTTGATCGCGGATTGCACCTCGGGTTCCGAGCTGACATCGGCAACGATCTTCAGGCAGTCGCCTTTTAGGGAAGCGATCGCGTCTTCTAGCTTATCGGCATCCGTATCCAAAAGAGCGACACGAACCCCTTCGTTGCTGAATTGGCGAGCAACTGCGAGCCCGATTCCGGAAGCGCCTCCGGTTACGAGAGCAACTTGATTTTCGATTGATTGGAAAGCAGACACAATCTAGAGATTGCGCGTTAGCTCGCCTGTGTGAATCCAAAAGATTCGGATTTTCGGGTGGGGTGACTTGGCGGTTATCCGACTCTTGATCTCCAAGGCCCGGATATCGCCAGGGTTTGGCCAGGATTTTTCTGGATATTGACAAAAAAGGTAGTGCCATCAGGCGAAAAGCATCCGCCGGCGACTTCGCTGTCCATGTCTACATGGGCGATCGTGTACATTTTCCCTTCAGGAGTGATGCCGACAATAGCGCTGCTTCCGCCGTCGTCCTCGCAAATCACGATATCACCCCAAGGAGCAACGGTGAGATTGTCGCAAGCTTTGAGCAGTTCAAGATCCTGACTTTCGATAAATAGCTCTAAGGTTCCCGGATCGTTTTTCTCGCCTACCAAGCCTTCGCTGGAGCTCGGCCTGTAGCGAAAAATTTGGCCATATTTCTTGGCCCCGCCATTGGTGCAGGCGAAAAAGATTTCTCCGTTCCCGTAAAACATGCCTTCGCCTCTTGCGAATCTAGCTGCTCCGGCTTCGAATCCCACATAACGCATGTCGTCGTTGGGAGATTCATAGTCGTTAATATCGATCCATTCGACTTTTACTGGCTCCTTTTGGGGGAAGACAGGTTGATTCATTTCTTTCCAATTGCGAGTATCGGCTGAACGCGATCCTTTGATAGCCAAGGCCTGCAGTCGACCGCCTTTTGCTAGCTGTCCGCGTTGATTCGGAATGAATCGATATATTAGTCCATCAGGGCGATCTTCCGTTTGATAGACCACTCCGCTGGCCGGATCCACAGCCACGGCTTCGTGATTGAATCGACCCATTTCCTTTAAGGGAATCGGATCGGCCAATCCGATTTCGTAATTGGCGGGCACTTCGAAATTGTAACCGTGGTCGACCTGCAGCTTGTCGTCAGCTCGAGCCGTGGTCTCCTCGCAAGTGATCCAAGATCCCCAGGGAGTCGATCCCCCGGAGCAGTTGCGAATTGTACCGGCAAGCGATAGATAGTGCCGCTTGAGCTCTTGTGTTCGGGTATCGAATACGAGTGTGGTTGTGCCTCCGTGAAGCTGAGCGCCGGATTTGCCTGCATCGTAAAGCTTGCCTGGCTCTAGATTCTTCCAAGCTCTCGATCTAGAATACGGATTGTCGCTTGAATCCAGGGGGCTCATCTCGTGATTGCGAACTAGCAGTGTCAATCCGTCAGGTGCAGGAAAAGCATCCATCCCATCATGAGCGGCTGGCACGGTGAAGCCATCATCCATCGTTTCGCCGGCCTGGGAAAAAGCCTTGTAACTGAAACCCTTGGGCAGGCGCAGGCGACCTTGTGGATCCGACTGCAAGGGTCCGTATCCTTCCGTAGTAAGGGAGGAAGATCCTCTCGAGCTCGAGCTTTGGGCTTGGGTGTAATTGCTGACGCATGCACTAAGACCTATAAAGCCGGCGCTGAATACGGAGTTTTTGACGAATTCTCGGCGATTGCGGGTAGTCATAAGCAGTAATTTGTTAACTTAAGGGATCTGACAGGCGATTTCGGAAATTGTCCATCCTGGAGAGCATGTTTACCAAATTTCGCCATAAACCAGCGCTTGTTGGCAGGGGGACTTACTGTTTCATTAACTTGTTACAAGGCAGAACAGGTTTCTAGCCTGTTCCCTCTCTTTCCCTGAACAGGCAGGGCGCCTGGACTATTTTTTTTTAAGATGGGCGCTCGGCGTGCGTCGCCTTCGATCCGCCGCGACGGAACGAAGTAGTGAGATTTCCCGCTACCTTCAAACCGAATGGGAGTTAATTAACCAAGAACGGTTCGATAACCCCCTGTAAGCTTGGTGGGAACAGACCCTCAATGTGCACGCCATCCTCTTCGGACTTCGATTGTCTGACTCCGCCACTATCGTGCAATTTAGAGATCACGTCGTAACGATCGTGGGGAATCATTAGCTTTGTCGGACGCATTCTGGCGTTCAGCGATTCCGAGATACGGGACTTCAATAGCTCCAAACCTTCCCCCGTTTCCGCGCTGATGAAAATTGCCTCAAGATACAAAAGCTCGAAGCGTTCCCGTTTCTCGGAGCTTTCCAGCTTATCAATCTTATTGAAGACGATCAGACTCGGATTTTCGTTAGCTCCTATTTCCGAGAGTACGGTGTCAGTCGTTTTAATATGACTACTAGTTTCGGAGCTGGATATATCAATGAGGTGTATAAGCAAGTCCGCGACCACGGCTTCTTCCAGAGTTGCCTTGAATGCCTCGACAAGGCGATGAGGGAGGCGTCGTACGAATCCAACCGTATCGGTCAGGAGCACATGCTGACTTTCGTCGAGGTCGAGGCGCCTGGTAGTTGGATCCAATGTGGCGAACAATTTATCTTCCGCGAGCGCTTCGGAAGCGGTCAGTTTGTTGAGCAGCGAGGATTTTCCTGCGTTAGTATAGCCGACTATGGATACAGTAGGTACCGGTTTTCGTAGGCGTTTAGCCCGCTGCACTTGGCGATGCTGGATAACCTCCTTGAGCTCCCGTTTGACGACGGCGATGCGATCGTTGACCATACGCCGGTCGGCCTCCAACTGGGTTTCACCTTGGCCACGGGCCCCTGTCATGCCGCCTCGCTGTCGGCTAAGGTGCGTCCACGCGCGAGTAAGTCGGGGCAGGGAGTATTCCATGCGGGCCAAAGCCACTTGTAGAACGGCTTCTTTGGTTTGGGCTCGCTCTGAGAAGATGTCGATGATCACCTCCTGGCGATCGATGACGCAGATTTTCGCTTCTCGCTCCCAATTTCGTTGCTGAGCTGGAGTGAGCTCTTCATCGAAGATAATGACATCGATATTCTTTTCCTGAATCAGGTTGATAATTTCTTCCCGCTTTCCTTTTCCGACGAGGAATGGGGGTGATGGCTTGCGAAGCTTCACGATCATGCGATCGACGATTGGAATATCCAGATTCGTGGTCAGTTCCGCTAATTCATCGAGCAGGTATTTAGTTTCCTGACGCGTCATGTCAGATTGCTGAATGCCCACAAGCAGGGCCCTTTGGACCTTTTGCCGATTTTCTTCGAGATCAAACACAGCTAATTACAGCCGATTCGGGCCTGCGAAAACGCCCCGCTCTCGTAATCGAGAGCAGGGCGCTTCGGTTAAATTGAGTTGCGAGAAAAGCAAATGCTTATGCTTCCGCCTCGATGGCCGCTTGAGCAGCCGCTAGACGGGCAACAGGAACTCGGTTGGGCGAGCAGCTAACGTAAGTTAGACCAGCTCTATGGCAGAACTTGACGGAAGCGGGATCTCCGCCGTGCTCACCGCAAATTCCCAACTTGATGTTCGGGTTGGTGGATTTGCCGCCGTCGACGCCTTGCTGAACCAAGGATCCAACGCCTGCCTGATCGATGGTGGCGAATGGATTCTGCGGCAGAATGTCGAGATCCTTGTACTTGCCGAGGAAACTTCCAGCATCATCACGGCTCATGCCCAGAGTAGTCTGGGTCAAGTCGTTCGTTCCAAAGCTGAAGAACTGAGCGGTCTTAGCGATCTCAGCCGCGGTGACTGCTGCTCTTGGCACTTCGATCATGGTACCCACGAGGTAGCTGATCTTAACGCCCTTAGCTTTCTGAACCTCCTTGGCTACGCGGTGAACGATGGCGACCTGATTGTCGAGCTCGTCCTGGAAGCCTACCAGAGGAATCATGATTTCCGGTTTCACCTTTACTTTCTTCTGCAGCTTGAGCACTTGGGCTGCTGCTTCGAAGATGGCTCTGGCCTGCATTTCCGTGATTTCAGGATAGGAAATGCCGAGTCGGCAACCGCGGTGTCCAAGCATCGGATTTTCTTCGTGCAGGGCGTGTACTCGCTCGGTGACCACGTCGACAGATACACCTAGATGATCGGCCAGCAAGCGACGGGCCTCGTCGTCGTGTGGAAGGAACTCGTGCAATGGAGGATCAAGAAGACGAACGGTGACCGGACGGCCATCCATCGCTTTGAACAATCCATTGAAGTCTTTGCGTTGGAAAGGCAGCAACTTCTTGAGAGCTTTTTTGCGAGCGGTTTCGTCAGGAGCGAGGATCATCTCCCGCATGTAAGTGATGCGATCGCCTTCGAAGAACATATGTTCAGTACGGCAAAGCCCGATACCTTCGGCTCCGAGGGCGATAGCGGCTTTCGATTGCTTGGGCGAATCCGCGTTGGTACGAACGCCTAGCGTGCGATACTTGTCAGCCCATTTCATTACTTGGTTGAAGAGCTGGTAAGTATAGCTCTTTTCCGCCTTCATCTTGCCTGCCAAAACTTGGGATACTTCCGAAGGCGCGGTTTCCACATGACCTGCGAAGATTTGGCCGGTGGTGCCGTCGATGGAGATGTAGTCCCCCTCGTCCAGAACCGTCTTGCCAGCTGAGAGCGTGCGGTTCGCGTAGTTGATATCGATGTCGGAAGCACCACAGATACAAACCTTGCCCATCTGGCGAGCGACGAGAGCCGCGTGCGAGGATACCCCGCCCCGGGAGGTGAGGATGCCGTCGGAGGCGATCATTCCGCGCAAATCTTCAGGAGAGGTTTCTTCGCGACATAGGACAACGGAGTTGCCTTTAGCTACTTCCTTTTCCGCGTCGGACGCATTGAAAACGATCTTTCCAGAAGCCGCGCCTGGACCTGCTGGTAGACCGGTCGCCATCAAAGTGGCTTTCTTGATGGAAGCGGTATCGAAAATAGGAACCAGCAAACTGGAAATCTGGTCGGCTGGGATCTTGGTGACCGCAGTCCTCTGATTCATCAGTCGCTGTTTCGTCATCTCAACGGCTATACGCACGGCTGCGAGGCCGGTACGTTTCCCGTTACGCGTTTGCAGCATGTAAAGGGTGCCGTCTTCGATGGTGAACTCAAAGTCCTGCACATCGCCAAAGTGTTGCTCCAGCTTCTTGCGAACCACGCTGAGCTCCTTGAAGGACTTCGGCATATCCTGCTCGAGTTGAGCGATCGGATGCGGTGTGCGTACGCCGGCGACAACGTCCTCGCCCTGAGCATTGATCAGATATTCGCCATAGAAGACATTCTCCCCGTTGGCTGGGTCGCGAGTGAAAGCGACTCCGGTGCCCGAGGTTTCTCCCAAGTTTCCGAATACCATCAGCTGAACATTAACCGCTGTTCCCCATTCGGCAGGGATGCTGTACTTTTGACGATAGAGGATGGCGCGCTCGTTCTGCCATGAGTTGAAAACCGCTCCAACTGCGCCGTCGAGTTGCTTATGGACGTCCTGTGGAAACTCGCCACCGGTTCGATCCTTGATGAGTTTTTGGAAGCGGCGGATGACCTCTTTGTTGTTTTCCTCGGTCAAGTCCGAATCGATTTCCACGCCAACTTCTTTCTTAACGCCTTCCAATACGTGCTCGAATGGCTCTGGTTCGAGCTCGTTGCGTGATTGAACTCCCATTACAACATCGCCGTACATTTGAATGAATCGGCGGTAGCAGTCGTAAGCGAAGCGTCCGTTGCCGGTTAGCTTAGCCAGTCCGGCGACGGTCTTGTCATTGAGGCCAAGATTCAAAATGGTATCCATCATCCCGGGCATGGACTCGCGAGCCCCGGAGCGGACTGAGAAAAGAAGGGGATTCTTGGGATCGCCAAACTTTTTGCCGCACTCTCGCTCAACGGTCTTGATTGCCTTGTCCAACTGGCCTTTGAGCTCAGCTGGGTATTTGCGGCCATTGTCGTAGTAGGCTGTGCAAACCTCGGTTGTGATGGTGAAACCGCCCGGCACGGGTAGGCCGATGGCAGCCATTTCCGCTAGATTGGCACCTTTGCCGCCAAGCAATTCCTTCATTTTAGCGTTCCCGTCGGTCTTCTTACCGAACGAGTAAACGTATTTTACGGCTTTAGAAGCGCGTTTGCGCGCGGTCTTCTTCGCTTTTTTCGCAGTGGTTTTGGATGGCATCCTTATTGAACTAATTTGGATTTGCGATGTATGAAGAGGGTGTGTTTGTGGAACCTTATCTTCTAAGAAAATGGTCCCTCTTAAGAACGGATCTCCATCTGTCAATGGGATTGATCAATTGGCGGGGATAAAGCGCTCCAACCAGGTCGTTTAGCAGTCTGAGAGCGGGAAATTGGAGTTGCTCGTGAGGAATCCGTTGTTCATGTAACTGGTTTGAAAATCTGAATGAGCGAAATAGAGCCATATCACGAAGACGATGATGATGAGCCAGAATGGGCTGGGGATCCCAAGCACATGGGGTTTTTGGAGCATTTGGAGGAGCTTCGCTGGTCTCTGCTCAAGCCCATAGGGGCCTTCACGATAGCGTTTGTTGCCTCCATGATTTTCATAGTGGATGTTAAGGACATCCTGCTGGCTCCCTTAGAAGCTAATTATTCCCACTTGTCGGAAGCCGAACGGATGATCGTTTTTGGCGGATTGACGACCTACAACGTCACTGGGGTCTTCGTGGCCATGCTTCTGATAGGAGTGATCATCGGCCTGATGGTAGCGTCCCCATTTTTTGTATACTATCTGGGCTGCTTTCTGGCTCCGGCCTTAACGGTACGGGAAAAGAAGATCCTCGTTCCCGGTTCATTCTCCGTTCTCTTTCTCTTTCTATTGGGCTGCGCATTCGGTTATTACATATTGTTGCCCCGGACGATTACCGCGGTCATCTGGTTCAACCAGCTATTGGGGTTCCAGATGCTTTGGACTACGAGTAATTACTTCGGATTTCTCACGTTCACCATATTAGGGCTCGGGATCGCATTCCAGATGCCCTTGGCGATTATCGTTTTGGTAACGATTGGGGTAGTTACGCCGCAGCAGCTCCGAGATTACCGGCGTTACATAGTCTTATCAATCGTGATCCTAGCTGCGATTTTAACTCCACCAGAGCCGGTAACGCAACTGGCCCTGGCGGGACCTTTGTGGATTCTGTACGAGCTTTCGATCATTGTGTCCGTTTTCTTGAAGAAGAAGCACGACGCCAAGGCTGAGAAACTCGAGAGCGAATGGGATGATTGATCGACGTTGAGAGCCAACGCGATCAGCGATCGCGTCTTCAATTTTATGCTGGGGTAGGGTGGACTGGCTCTGTCCTCCGTTCGCAAAATCTGGAGAATCGAGTCGATCTAAGCTTTTTAAAATGGTGGCAGCCGATCTCAGAGCGACAATTGAACGATAGTTTTTCGAAGTTATGATGTGGCCGATCGGCGATCAGCCGCTATCTTCAAGGGCTTCCGATTAACATGCCATGGGTGGTCGAGTGGAATTCCGCTACATCGATCGAAGCGCTTCGGCGAATACCTCGCAGGCCGTTTCGATTGCCGCATTTTCGTGGGCCGTGGAAATGAAGTTTCCTTCGTATTTAGATGGGGGAATATAGACGCCCAGATCAAGGCACTTGTGGAAATAGCTGTTGAAACGTTCGGTATCCGTGTTCGAAGCGTCTTCCAAGTTCTCTACTGGCGTATCGGTAAAATAAAGACAGAACATGGAACCCACCTGAGGGATCTGGGCGGGAATGCCCGTTTCATTTACAGCCGACTGGATGGCTTGTTGAACCTGTTTACCCATGCGTTCTAGTCGTTTGTAGGCGCCGCCGTCTCTAAGAAGCTCGAGAGCTGCAATCCCCGCGGCCATGGCGAGCGGGTTGCCACTGAGGGTCCCCGCTTGGTAAACCGGTCCCTCAGGAGCCAAGTGATCCATTATCTCGGCTTTGCCTCCGAGAGCGCCTACGGGAAGTCCGCCTCCGATAATCTTGCCCAGAGTCGTTAGGTCGGGAGTGATTCCCTCCTTTGTTTGCACACCTCCTGCGGAAACGCGGAATCCGGTCATGACTTCGTCGAAGATGAGGACAGATCCGTTTTTCGAGCACAGATCCCTCAGGCCCTGGAGATAGCCATCTTTGGGGAAAATCAAGCCGATGTTGGCGGGGTAGGGCTCGAGGATGATGCCAGCGATGTCGTCGCCAAAGGTATGGAATGCGTCTTGGACGGCTCCGAGATCGTTGAATGGAAGAACGATTGTCTCGCGGGCGAAGCCTGCAGGCACGCCAGCGCTGTCCGGATTGCCAAGAGTTAGCGCCCCGGAACCCGCTTTGATGAGCAGCGAGTCAGCGTGTCCGTGGTAGCAGCCTTCGAATTTGATGATCTTGTTTCGCTGCGTATAGCCACGAGCTAAACGAATGGCCGTCATGGTGGCCTCGGTGCCGCTATTCACCATCCGTACCTTTTCGATGGAGGGAACCATTTCGATTATGAGCTCTGCCATGGTGATCTCATAAGGATTTGGTGTGCCAAAGCTGGTGCCGCCCTCAAGGGCTTTAGCTACGGCTTCACGGATTGTCTCGTTGTTGTGCCCGTGGATGGAAGGTCCCCAGGTGCAGACGAAATCGATAAGGTCCCGATCATCCGCGGTCGTCAAAGTGGCTCCGTTGGCCCGCTTGGTGAAGAAGGGAGTGCCCCCGACTGAACGGAAGGCTCTAACAGGTGAATTGACTCCGCCAGGAATCAGCTCTTTGGCGCGTTCAAAAAGTTCAGATGAAGTAGTCATTGTGGTGTAAGGTGATTAGCTGATAATCCTGAAGGCATCTTGGTTAGGATACATAGCGCTGAACGATGGGTATGCGTCGACCGACCCCGAATGCGAGAGGGGTCAGTTTTAAGCCCGGCGCTGCTTGCTTACGTTTGTATTCATTGAGGTCGACCTTGCGTACGATATCTTTGACTATGTCGGGCTCATAGCCGAGAACGACGATGTCATCAGCGGACTTTCCTTCTTCGACATAGGCTTTTAGAATGCCGTCGAGCACATCGTAAGGCGGAAGGCTGTCTTCGTCTTTCTGGTCAGGTCGAAGTTCAGCGGAAGGCGGTTTTTCGATCGTATTGATGGGTATGATCTCTGCGTCTCGATTCATATGCCGAGCGAGCTCGAACACTTTGACTTTAGGTAGGTCGGAAATCACGGCGAGCCCGCCGCACATGTCGCCATAGAGGGTGCAGTAGCCGACGGATAGCTCGCTCTTGTTCCCGGTCGTCAATAGCAGAGCCCCGAATTTATTGGACAGTGCCATTAGCAAGAGACCTCGAGCCCGAGCTTGTATGTTTTCTTCGGTGACGTCTTTCTCCCTTTCTGCCATTAGAGGAGCCAGGGCCGCTTCGGAAGCGTTGACTATATCTGAAATGGGCACCATGTGAAAATCGATTTCCAGATTCGCTGCCAAATCGCGAGCATCGTTCTTGCTGTGGTCTGACGAGATGGCGGAAGGCAGACCGACGCCTAGGACGTTTTCTTTTCCGAGGGCTTTTACTGCTAAGGCAGCTGTCACGGCAGAATCTATACCGCCGCTTAGTCCGACAATCGCTTTGCGAAATCCGCATTTGTAGACATAGTCACGTAATCCCAACTCCAAAGCATCTTCAATATCCTGTAGCTCCGTCTGCTCGAATGAAGGATCCAGAGGCTGAGACATACCCAGATCGGCAATACGCAGTTCTTCTCGGAAGCCAGATAGCCCGCAAATGATATTGCCCTTGGCATCGGAAACCATGCTGCGGCCGTCGAATATCAGCTCGTCGTTGCCTCCTACGGCATTGATGTAAACGGTCGGGCAGCCGAGACGCTTCGAAGTTTCGCTAATCAGGGTTTGCCGTAGCTGGGCTTTGTCGATGTGCCAGGGACTGGCGGATAGGTTGATGTGCAAGTTCAGGGATTGGCTTTCCAGGGTATCCACGGGTGAATGCGAATATAGCGGACGAGCGGAGACTTCGGAAAGGGTCCAGATATCTTCGCAAATGGTGACCGCTACCCTTTGACCCGCGACTTCCGTGACCAGCGGTTCCGTAGCCGCTTCAAAATAGCGATCCTCGTCAAAGACATCGTAAGTTGGCAGCAAGCATTTGCGTCCGCTAGCTTGAACTTTACCATCGGAGCAGATCGCTACGGAATTGTAGAAGTGGCGCCCCGACTCATTTGGATTGGGCTCTACGTAACCGATGACGGCTGGAACATCTCCAGTTTTCGCGGCGATGGCCTCAAGCGTTTTTAAATTGTCGGGAACAAACCTCTGCTTGAAGAGCAAGTCTCGTGGAGGATACCCAGTGATCACCAATTCCGGAAACACTATGATATCGGCCCCATCTGTTTGGAGCCGCTTATAGGCATCGAGGATTAGCTCTCCGTTGTTTTGCAGATCCCCAACGGTTGTATTGATCTGGGCAAGGCCGATTTTCATTAAGAAGGCTCAGAAGTGAACGCCTGATGCCAGAAAGGGCAAGCTCTAGAGATAGCAGGGTAAGATGTATAGTGGCAGGATGCGAGGTTTCGTTTGCCTTGGCCAAGGCCTTTCTGTTAGTCGAATCGTCCAATTTGGTCTGTGATTTCAATACCTCGATAGCGACGGATTATCTATGAGTTTCATACTGGCATCAGCATCTCCACGGCGAAAGGAGCTACTTGAGCGGATCGGTGCTCGGTTTGACATCATTCCTGCCCAAGTAGAGGAATTTGAAGAGGGCCATGCGGATCCGGAACAAATGGTCCGCGTGAATGCGGCATTAAAGGCGGGCTGGGTAGCTCGGAGGCATCCTGGTCGATTTATTCTTGGTTCAGATACGACTGTGCACCTCGATGGGAAAGTTTTGGTTAAACCGGCGGATTTGGAGGAGGCGAAGCGGATGTTGGCCAGGCTCTCAGGACGTACCCACGTTGTATATACGGGAGTTTCACTTCAGTGCCGGGAACTGGGTATCGAGGAAACCTTTGGGGTTCGTAGTGAAGTGACCTTCAAATCATTCGATGATGAGACGATCGATCGCTATTTTGAGATCGTCAATCCGCTGGACAAGGCTGGGGCCTACGGGATTCAGGAGGGTACGGGATTGATCGTCGATAGCTTCCAGGGATCCCATTCTAATATCATGGGATTGCCAATCGATGAAACAAAGCTTATGCTAGATCGTCATAATCTGATTTGAGCGTTTCCTCATGAACCTTGAGCCCCGAGAAAAGCCGAAAAGCGATGGGCCCGTCGCCAGTGACCACATGCTGGCTCGGACCTTGTTGGAGCGACGACTGGTTTCAAGAAAGTCGTTGATTGCGGGGCTGATTGGCACGGTTCTATTCCATTTAATTGGGATATTCTGGATGCCTGAGGACATTTTCACTACCGAGCGAGGGGAGATTGTTAATCGCTATCGAGACTTCGAGATCGAGCTGGAGTCCCTAAACGAGGAGGAGCCTGAGCAAAGCTACACCCAAACCAATCCGGATGCTCCTGAGAACGAGCCGGATGATGCCAAGACTTTTGCGGCCCGCAGCCAACAGGCAGCTCAGGAGGAGTTGCCCGACGAGATCGATCCCGAGAATCGTCCCTCCTCGGAAAGCGATGACGATATCGATACGAACCAATTTATTACTGGCGATCTGAGCCCGCCGGAATTTTCGCCTCCTCCTGCTCCCTTATCCCGGGAATTGGAGGAAAACGAGCCGAGCGAGCCTCAGCCATTGATTACTCCAATTTCGCCCACTCAGCCTTTAGCGAAGCAAATCCCTATTCCTGGCGAACAGGAAGAGCGTGACCCTGACGAGACTGGATTGGCCGAGGTAGATCACGATGAGACGGATGCCCCCACCAATGTGAATGAGTATATCCAGGGGGAGGCGGAAGAAGGCGAGGAGGATGCTCAGGAATTCGCCGCCTCGCGGCCTGCGGTTGATCCCCAAAAACCTCAACAAGTTTCCGATGCCTCGCAACCTTCGCCGCGACCGCGACCGCGATTGCCGAAAGTGGCGCCGGGACCCGTCCGCAACCACGCTCCCGGTGTGTCCCGAACGGGAAGAATCGCGGTTGATGCCAAGTTTAGCGAGTTTGGCGAATATATGGAACGGCTGATCGAGGCAGTCAGCGCTCGCTGGAATTCATTGGCAAATGAGGCTACCGTGGATGAGCGCCGCACAAAAGCTGTGATCAAGTTCGTGTTAGACAAAAATGGATACGTTCGGGATATGGAAAATATGCCCGGAACCACCTCGAAGTTCCTCGGCATTTACATGGCTCGCACCGCGGTGGAAGATGGAGCCCCTTATGGACCGTGGACGCCAGAAATGGTAGAGGTTTTTGGTGATGACGAAGAAGTCACATTCGCCTTCCATTACTATTGATCGAGTTCGATTTTTCGAATGCTATAAAATCTGTAAATACCAAAGGGATGCAGTTTTCTATAGAGGACTGCGTACTTTGCTGGTTGGCTACGGTGTCGAAAAATGGAGCCCCGAATGTGAGTCCGAAGGAGGCTTGACTATACGGAGGGGATGATCGATTTTGGGGGGCACAGATTGCTTCGCCGAATACAGTGACGAATATACGCGATTCCCCGAATGCATGCCTGAGCTTCGTGGATGATCTGACTCAAAAGGGCTATAAGATAGTTGGCCAGGCTCGGATTCTGGAAACAGGCG
>Ga0066378_10000575_pt1 | contig 15158 bp, 10 predicted proteins | sample Knorr_S23_td_DCM_FD_70947 | JGI IMG/M metagenome (GOLD analysis project Ga0066378, IMG submission 70947) | Marine microbial communities from Southern Atlantic Ocean transect - Knorr_S23_td_DCM_ad_71m_LV_A | ecosystem: Environmental > Aquatic > Marine > Oceanic | place: Southern Atlantic ocean...
GTATCATCTGATATACCTTGTTTCGAGGTTCCAGCTGATCTCCCTAAGAAAGGCTCGTCAGTTTCATCTCCATACTTTATAGGACCTAATTTAGCTGAGAGACCCCATTTTGTGACCATATTATGTGCCAACTCAGTAGCCCTTTCTATGTCGTTTGAAGCGCCAGTTGTAACTCCTCTCTCACCATATATAAGTTCTTCAGCAATACGACCACCATATAAACCGCAAATCCTGTCTAAGATACTTTGGTGACTGTAACTGTATTTATCTTCTTCAGGCAAGAACATGGTTACCCCAAGGGCTCTACCTCTTGGGATAATTGTTACTTTGTAAACTGGATCATGTTCTTCTAGACATCTTCCCACAATTGCATGCCCAGATTCATGATATGCAGTTTTTAGCTTTTCCTCTTCAGACATTACCATTGAACGTCTTTCAGTACCCATCATTACCTTATCTTTGGCAAATTCTAATTGCTCCATTCCAACTAATTTTTTCGCAGTTCTTGCAGATACAAGCGCAGCTTCATTAACAAGGTTTGCCAAATCCGCTCCAGAAAATCCAGGGGTACCCCTTGCAATTAAAGATGGCTCTACATCTTGTGCCACTGGGACTTTTTTTAGATGAACTTTCAAAATTTGTTCTCTTCCTCTAATGTCAGGTAATGGAACAACTACTTGCCTGTCAAATCTGCCAGGCCTTAAAAGGGCAGGATCCAATACATCGGGTCTATTGGTTGCAGCGATTATGATTATTGCCTGATTGTCTTCAAATCCATCCATTTCTACCAAAAGCTGGTTGAGTGTTTGCTCTCTTTCATCGTGACCACCACCCATGCCGGCTCCTCTATGCCTTCCTACTGCATCAATCTCATCAATAAATACGATACATGGAGCTTGTCTCTTGGCTTGATCAAACATATCTCTTACCCTCGAAGCCCCAACTCCCACAAACATTTCAACAAAATCTGAACCAGATATACTAAAGAAAGGAACACCAGCTTCGCCTGCAATGGCTTTAGCCAATAAAGTTTTACCTGTTCCGGGGGAACCTGTCATAAGAATTCCTGTTGGTATTTTTCCACCTAATTTTTGAAATTTAGTTGGATCTTTAAGAAAGTCTACTACTTCTTGGACTTCTTCTTTTGCTTCCTCTACACCTGCAACGTCAGCGAAAGATGTTTTTACTTTTCCACCTTCAAGCATCTTAGCTTTACTTTTACCAAAACTCATCGGACCAGATTTACCTCCAAGTCCACCTTGCATTTGGCGCATGAAAAATATGAAAACTGCCAAAATAATCAGAATAGGAAAACTAGCTATTAATAGCTGCTTAAATATAGATTGTTCTTCAGGCCTTTCTCCTGTAACTGCAACTCTGTGATCAGACAAAATCTCGCTCAAGTCATCTTGAAGAAACGGCGGTCTCACTGTTTCGAAGGATTCTCCATTGACAGTTTTTCCTTTTAGAGTGTAGTTGTCAGAAGAAAATTCAACACTTAAAACTTGATCACTTTCAACTTGTGAAATAAATTCTGAGTATGAGAGTTCCTGAGTAGAAGACTCAGTGTTGAAGTTATTGAAAACAGAAAAAACTGTTATGGCAATGAAAAGCCACATTAATAAATTTTTAAGAAGTTCGCTCATAATTTTTTTAGTTCCTTTCCAATTACGTAAATTTCCTTTGAATTTTGCCTAGATGCTTTAGGTTTAGAAATCTTTACTTTATTGAATCTTTTATTGAGGGCTTCCCTAGTATAGTCCAAAGTTTCTCCTTGGAACACTTTTATTAGGGCAGAACCATCTTTCTTAAGCTTAGTGTCGATCATCATCAATACCAAATCTACTAAGCCCAACATTAGAGCATCATCTCTTTCTCTAATACCACTTATATTGGGGGCCATATCTGATAATACAAGGTCAAAAGGTAGAAATTTTTTTATAGATACGAAATCCTCATCCGTCACTGCTTCAACAGATTTTTGCAAAAAGAAACATCCATCTATTTTTTCCATAGGTTGAATATCAATAGCAACTACCAGTCCTGATTTACTTGAAAATTCAATGGCTACTTGTGACCACCCTCCAGGATAAGAACCAAGGTCTAAAATAGAACAACCTTTCTTGGGTTTAATATCTTTTTTTAGTATTTCTTTCAGTTTGTAAGAAGCTCTTGATCTGTAACCTTCCCTTTTTGACCTTTTTGTAAAAGAGTCGCCATCACGATAATTTGTTTTTAGAGACATTGCCAAATCAAACGTAATCTACCTTTTCTATCTCATATTCAACCACACCACTTGGTGTTTCTACTTTAGTTAAATCACCTTCAAATTTTCCTATAAGAGATTTAGCTAATGGAGATGCAAAAGAAATTTTTCCTGAAGTTGCATCCGCCTCATCCTCGCCAACTATCTTATACTTTATTGACTTTTCTATTTCTGAATTAAAAACTGTGACAGTGGTTCCAAAAATAACTTTATCAGAGGGCTCAATATTAGAAATGTCTATAATTTGAGCATTTGAGAGTTTAATCTCAATATCTTTGATTCTTGCCTCTGTCAGGCTCTGCTGTTCTTTTGCTGCATGATATTCAGCATTCTCTTTAAGGTCACCGAACTCTCTTGCAGTTGCTATAGCATCTATGATTCGTGGCCTATCTTCAGACTTGAGTTTTTTTAGCTCATCTCTTAGAAGCGCTTCTCCCTCTTTAGTTATAGGATTCATAGCTGAATTTTAGCATGAAGGTCTTGCAGTCTCTCGACTGACCACAACTCCTTATTTCTTAGAACTGCACAGACTGCTCTCCCTCCCTCTAAAGTAGTTGTACAGTATATTTTTTCTTCTAAAGCAGTTCGTCGGATTGATGCAGAATCTAAAATTGATTGACGCCCCTCGGTTGTATTGACGATGAGATTTACTTCAGAATTTTTCATAGCATCAACAACATGAGGTCTCCCTTCTGCAACCTTTTTTATGATATCTACTGGAATGTTTGCTTCATTTATATGCCTAGCAGTTCCTCGAGTTGCAATAATTTTAAATCCTAAATCATGAAATTCTTTGGCTAAATCTGCTACAAAAGGTCTGTCTGAATCTCTAACACTTAAAAAAACCGCCCCTTCTTTGGGTATGACTTCTCCAGCGCCTAGCTGAGCTTTTGCATATGCTTCAGAAAAACTGGCCCCCACTCCCATTACCTCTCCTGTGGATTTCATTTCTGGACCCAAAATTGGATCTACACCCAAGAACTTATTAAACGGAAAGACAGCTTCTTTGACTGAATAATATTGAGGTGTAATTTCAATATTAAAATTTTGGTCTTTCAAACTTATTCCAGACATACATAAGGCGCCAACTTTTGCTAGGGACTTTCCAATACATTTAGACACAAAAGGTATAGTTCTTGAAGCTCTTGGGTTGACCTCTAGAAGGTACAGTTCGTTTTGATAATAAGCCAATTGAACATTAATTAAACCAATGGCATTTATCTCAAGAGAGATCTTTTTTACCATTTTAGTAATTTCATGAATTAACTTATCACTCAAACTGTATGGAGGTAAGGAGCAGGCCGAATCACCTGAATGAATACCTGCCTGTTCAATATGTTGCAAGATTCCTCCTATTACTACGTCCCTACCATCACAAACAGCTTCAACATCCATTTCAATAGCTTGATTCAAAAACCCATCCAAAAGCACTGGACTTTTTGAACTTGCTTGCACTGCCTCTATGAGGTAATTTTCAAGGTCACTTTTTTTATAAACAACTTCCATAGCTCTGCCTCCCAATACATAAGATGGTCTGACAACTAATGGAAACCCTACTTCTTCAGAAACCTTCATTGCCTCTTCTACACTCGATGCTATGCCATTAGGAGGTTGCTTTAATTTATGTTCGTTTACGAATTCCTGAAACCTACCTCGGTCCTCTGCCAAATCTATTGAATCGGGCGAAGTACCGAGAATTGGAACTCCATTAGCTTCAAGCTCTTGAGCAATCTTTAGAGGAGTTTGACCTCCGTACTGAACTATCACTCCTATCGGCTTTTCAATCTCAGTGATAGAAAGCACATCTTCGACAGTGATGGGCTCAAAATACAATCTATCAGAGGTATCAAAATCAGTGGAAACTGTCTCAGGATTACAATTAACCATGATTGTTTCATATCCTCTTTCTCGAAGACCTAGTGATGCATGTACACAGCAATAATCAAATTCTATGCCTTGGCCGATACGGTTTGGACCTCCTCCCAAAACCATAATTTTTTTATTTTCCGAAACGTTTGCCTCACATTCTTCTTCATAAGTTGAGTACATGTAAGCAGTTGATGATTCAAACTCAGCAGCACAAGTATCTACTCTCTTAAAAACTGGCTTTATTTTCAATTCTGCCCTTTTTCTGCGCACTTCTTCTTCACTAGCACATGTAAGCGATGCAATTCTTGAATCTGAGAACCCTTTTCTTTTTAGCTCGTATAATTCCTCATAACTTAAGTCAGGTAGTTCAATTTTCTGAATTTCAATTTCATCATCTATCAAATCTTTTATCTGAACTAGAAACCAAGGATCAATTTTTGAATAGTCAAATATCTCTTCAACTGTTAAACCTTTTCGAAATCCATCAGCAACATACCAAAGCCTATCAGGGCTAGGAATACTTATTTTCTGTTTTAATGTTTCAAACTCATCCTCTTCATTAAAGATGGGATTTAAACCATCTCTTCCTGTCTCCAATCCCCTTATAGCTTTTTGTAAGGATTCTTGAAATGTTCTACCTATGGCCATCACCTCTCCAACGGACTTCATCTGTGTCGAAAGAACTGGATCTGTCTGAACAAATTTTTCAAAATTAAATCTTGGAATTTTTGTCACAACATAATCAATTGATGGTTCAAATGAAGCAGGAATAATTCCACCTGTTATATCGTTGCTTAGTTCATCAAGGGTGTACCCTACAGCTAATTTTGCGGCAACTTTTGCTATGGGAAATCCTGTTGCTTTAGAAGCAAGCGCTGAAGATCTTGAAACTCTTGGGTTCATTTCAATAATTAACATTTCGCCATCTTCGGGATTAATGGTGAATTGGACATTAGATCCGCCAGTTTCAACTCCAATTTCTCTCAATATATCTAAAGAAGCATTCCTCATTATCTGGTATTCTTTATCGGTGAGTGTCTGCGAAGGAGCAACTGTGATGGAATCACCGGTGTGAACTCCCATTGGATCAAGATTTTCAATGCTACAGACAATTATACAATTATCATTTTTATCCCTCACAACCTCCATTTCATATTCTTTCCAACCACCAAGGAATTTATCAATGAAAATTTCAGATGTAGGGGATAGCTCTAAGCCTCTTTTACATATCTGGTCAAACTCTTCGAGGTTATATGCTATACCACCTCCTGATCCTCCCATCGTGAAATTGGGTCTAAGTACACAAGGAAATCCTATCTTATCAAGAAGAACATGTGCTTCATCTGAATTATGCGCTAACCCTGATTCAGGGACTCTAAGTCCAATCTTTTCCATTGATGCTGCGAAAAGCTCTCTGTCCTCTGCTTTATCTATTGCTTCTTTGGTAGCCCCTATCATTTCAACATTATGTTTTTCAAGTATTCCCCTACTATCAAGATCGAGGGCTGCATTTAAAGCTGTCTGACCACCCATTGTTGGAAGAAGTGCATCAGGTTTTTCCTTTTCAATAATTTTTTCAATGGTTTCCCAATGGATTGGCTCAATATATGTAGCATCTGCCATACTGGGATCAGTCATAATAGTTGCAGGATTAGAATTAATTAATATCACTCTAAATCCGTCTTCTTTTAGAGCTTTACAGGCTTGGGCTCCTGAATAATCAAATTCACATGCTTGACCTATAACAATTGGGCCTGCACCAATAATAAGTACTGAATTGATGTCTTTTCTTCTAGGCATGATCTTTCATATTTGTCTCAAATTTTTCAAATAAATATTTTAGGTCGTGAGGACCTGGACTTGCTTCAGGATGACCTTGAAAACTAAAAAAAGGTTTAGACTGATGTTCAATTCCTTGAACAGATCCATCAAATAGCGACTTGTGAGTAACGTTTACTTGTTGCGGCAAGGAATCTTCATCAACAGTAAAACCATGATTTTGCGAACTGACGGCAACTTTCATACTTTTTAAATCCTGAACTGGATGATTAGCCCCATGATGCCCAAATTTCATCTTTGAAGTCTTTCCCCCTAAAGATAATGCTAATAATTGATGGCCCAAGCAAATTCCAAATAAAGGAATATTTATTTCCGCAAGTTGCTTTATTGCCTCAATTGCATAATCGCAAGGCTCGGGGTCTCCCGGTCCATTTGATAAAAATACTCCATTAGGATTTGAGGACATTATCTCTTCAAAATCAGTCTTAGCTGGAAACACTGTTAATTTGTAGCCTCTATCAGCAAGAATCCTCAAGATGTTTTTCTTAATTCCAAAGTCTAAGACCGCAACTTTGAAGTTTGAATCTTTCTTAGATCCTCTCCAAGTACCTTCACTCCAATCATACTTTAATTTTGTCGTTACATCTTTTGCTAGGTCTAAACCAGTTAAGCCCTCGAATCTATTTGCCAATTCAACAGCAGCGTTTTTATCAGGACTTGTTCCTGCTAAGATAGCCGCGGACTGTGCCCCTTTTGTCCGAATAATTCTAGTTAGTTTTCTAGTATCTATATCTGAAATACCCAACACATTATTTCTTTTAAGATAGTCTGAAAGAGATTCGTTATTTCGCCAATTACTTGAAGTTTGTGAAATAGAGCGAATAACTAGGCCGGAACTCCAAATCTTTTCAGACTCAGTATCTTCAGGATTTGTACCTGTATTGCCAATATGCGGATAAGTTAAAGTTACGATTTGTTTTGCATAAGAAGGATCAGTGAGAATTTCTTGATACCCACTCATGGAGGTGTTGAAAACTATTTCTCCGTTTACTTCACCAATTGCTCCTATGCTTTTCCCTTCAAAGATTGTTCCATCAGCAAGAGCCAATATCGCTTTACTATCCTTCATGATATTTCTTTATGAATTTTTTCAAGTGCTTCTTGAGGATTTTTTGCTTGAGTAATAGGTCTGCCAATTACAATATAGTCAGCTCCCCTTTTTATGGCTTCACTTGGTGTTGAGATTCTGTACTGATCATTAGAATCAGCATCTTCAGGCCTTACACCTGGAGTTACAGACAAGAAACTGTTGCCAAATTTTGTTTTTATTGAAGTTATGTCAGTTGGAGCGCAAACAACTCCATCTAAACCACTATTCTTTACTAGCCCTGCAAGCCTTAAAACTTGATCCTCTAAATTGTTAAATCCAATCTCTTTTAAAGAATCTTGTGAGAGACTTGTCAATACAGTCACGCCGATAAGTAAGGGTGGACTTTCAAAGTCATCAAGAGCTTTTTTAGATGCTGCTAGCATCTCCTCTCCACCTGAAGCATGGACATTTGTCATCCAAACTCCATGATCAGCAGCTGATTTCACTGCTTCATAAACAGTATTTGGAATATCATGAAATTTCAGGTCAAGAAATATATCAAAGCCCATAGACTGAAATTCTTTTACTGCCAAAGGTCCCGCAGAAGTAAATAACTGCTTTCCTATCTTCAATCTACAAATTTTGGGGTCAAACTGATCTACCATTTTTCTAGCATCGGAATACTCAAGATCTAACGGTATAATGATCCTGTTAACCATTTATTAGTTGCTTTAGTTCGATAAATTTAGGCGAAAAAAAAGCGAACCAGATAAAGTACTGAAGTTCGCAATTTGGTTTTTTAAGGCCTATTGGCATTAAAACCACACTATAATAAATCAGGTTTGTTGTGTCCATTAAAACCACATAAAAATATAGCAAAGTGTTAAAAAATTCTGATGAACTTAATGGTATGCGAGAAGCAGGTAAACTCGCTGCAGAGGTTCTTGAAATGATTACTGACTACGTTAAGCCAGGTATTTCCACTGGAGAATTGGATGAGATATGTTTCAAATATATAACTGATGTACAAAAGGCTATACCAGCTAATGTAGGATATAGGGGATTTGAGAAGACCTTATGTACAAGTATTAATCAAGTCATCTGTCATGGTATACCTGATACAAATCGGATACTTAAATCTGGGGATATTATGAACATCGATGTCACCGTTATAAAGGATGGTTGGCATGGAGATACTTCAAAAATGTTTCTCATAGGAAAAGCTCAGTCTCATAATGAGAGGCTAGTAAGAGTTACTCAAGAGTGCCTTTATAAAGGTATTGAAGCTGCAAGACCTGGCGCTAGGCTTGGTGATATCGGTAATGCAATTCAAATTCATGCTGAGAAAAATTATTATTCAGTTGTAGAGGAATATTGTGGTCACGGTATTGGCAAAATTTACCACGATGAACCTCAAATTTTGCATTACGGAGAACCGAATACAGGACAAGAAATCATCGAAGGTATGTGTTTTACAATTGAACCTATGATTAATCTTGGATCAAAATCAACTAAATTATTAGCAGATGGATGGACTGTAGAAACTAAAGATGGAAAGAACTCTGCGCAATGGGAACATACAATTTATATAGGTAAAGAAGGAGCGGAAATCCTTACGCTTAGAAACGAAGAGAAAAATTTTATCTAAATGCTTGCAAAGCTTATTGAGCAAAAAAATACTCATGTTGATCAGCTCTCAAAACAATTTGATAGATGGCTTTTTGAGGATAGAGGAAGACAAGTCAGAGGAATTGAGTATTTTCTCAATAAGAGATCTGAAATAACTGATCAATTGATAATCTCTGCCTCTAGTGAAGTTGGTATAAATAAAATAAATGACTTTGGAATTTTTGCCGTTGGTGGTTATGGTAGAAATGAGCTTCATCCTTTCTCGGATATAGACCTACTGCTCTTATCAGAGTCAGAATTATCAAGTGCCAATGAGAAAAAGATTCAATTATTTATAAGTCTACTTTGGGACCTTGGTATGGAAGTTGGGCATAGTGTAAGAACTGTCAAACAGTCCAAAGATCAAGCAAGAAAAGATATTTACACCATGACAAATATGTTGGAGTTTAGAAAACTTATTGGTCAGGAATCTATCCATGAAAGTTTTATAAAAATTTTAAATACAAAAAATCTTTGGAGAAATAAATCATTTGTTAAGGCAAAAATAGAAGAACAACTTGATAGGCACAATAAATTCAACAACACCTCTTATAACCTTGAACCCGATATAAAATCTTCTCCTGGTGGTTTGAGGGACATACATACAATAGATTGGCTTATAAAAAATTTAAATAGAGGAAAAATAGGTAGTGAAAAAATTTCAATGCCAATTACATTTGAAGAAAGAAAAGAATTGAACAAGTCAAAGTATTGGTTGTGGATGATCAGATATTTGCTTCACTTAGAAGCTAACAGAGAAGAAGATAGGCTGCTATTTGAGCATCAAATAAACATAGCTAAAAAATTATTTCCCACTGTAGAGAATTCAAACCAGGCTGCGGAAAAGTTAATGCATAGGTATTACAGATCTTCTTTCACAATATCAGAGATAAATTCCACGCTGATTCAAAGTTTTAAAGAAAAAATCGGACTAACAAAATCCACAAAAAAAAGTAGAATTGATAAAAACTTTTATTCACAAAACAATCTTATTCATTTATACGATGTAAATGGTTTTAAAAAAGATTCAAGTCTTTTATTAGAACTGTTTATAAAGCTGAGTGAAAATCCAACTTTAGAAGGTATTGGTTCGGCAACCTTAAGAGCACTTAAGAGAGATAGAGATCTAATTGATACAGAATTCAGATCAAATAGAACTAACATAAATCTTTTCCTTAGATTACTCCAATCTGAGAGGTTGCTGGTAACACAGCTTGAAAATATGAAGAATTTAGGAATCTTAGGTAGGTATTTGCCTGAATTTGGAAGGGTAACAGGTCAAATGCAGTACGACCTATTTCATATCTACACAGTGGATGCGCATACACTTCAAGTTCTTAGAAATATGAGATGGATGACTTTGGGAAAATCTAAAGACAAATATCCTCTAGCAAACGAACTTGCAAAAAAACTTCCTAAAATAGAAATTCTTTATATTTCAGGACTTTATCATGATATTGGTAAAGGGAGAGGTTCTGATCATTCCGAATTAGGTAAATCCATAGTCCGTAAGTTTTGTAAAAAACACTTCTATTCTGAAGAAGATACGAAAAAGATAGAATGGCTGGTTGAGAATCACCTTTTGATGTCAGTAACATCCCAAAAAAAGGATCTTACAGACAGTAAAGTAGTAGAAGAGTTTGCTAAGAAAGTTGGTTCTTTAGAGATGCTAAATTATTTGTACTGCCTAACTGCTGCTGATGTAAGTGCAACAAATCCAAATCTTTGGAACTCATGGAATGCTTCATTGTTGAGACAACTGTATGAAAGAAGTAAATCATTTTATGACAATAAATTGTCCATTAATATTTCAATTGAAGAAGAAAAAGCTGAAGCCATAAAAAGTTTAAAACAATTTAAAGCCTCTAAAGTGCATTTACTTTGGGATAAATTTTATCCAGATTATTTTGAAGTATCGGATCGCCTTGATTTATCAATGCATGCTCAACAAATTCTAGGATCGGAAGAAAGTACTGTTGTCAGTATTATTGAAAGAGACATAAATGACCTTACTTCAATATTCATATATACAAAGGATAGAGCGAACTTGTTTGCAACGATCGTTGGAATATTGGATTCAGAAAACATAAATTTTGTCGATGCAAAACTTTATGGAATGAAGGATGGACATTGCATGGATCTGATAACAATTAGTGATGGTGAAAAAAAAGTTTCTGCAAATTCAGAGAAAGGTATTTCTTTGTGCAAAAAACTTCTTAATTCTCTTGACCAAAAAACCTTAACTCCCAAGATCATTCAAAGAAGGCAACCGAAGCATTTAAAGCATTTTCAAACCGGAACAAGTGTAGAGTATCATCATGATATGACTAATAGATGGACAGATATCGAAATAAGTACTTCTGATAGACCGGGATTACTAGCCTCAATATGCCAGGTTTTCTTAAAACACGAAACTGTTATAAAAAAAGCTCGTATTGCAACTTATGGAGAGAAGGCTGAGGATAGATTCAGTATCACTACAAAACAAGATACCCCTCTCATAAGAAAAACAGATTTAGATAGATTATTGAAAGATTTAAAATCTTCACTTCACGGAGGATCTATATGAACAAATATCTTGAATCCCTTACTGATTATCCTTTTGAATTCTTGTCTAGGCTACTGAAGGATATTGATAAAACAAATGAAGAAATAATAGGACTTCATATTGGGGAGCCGAAGGGAGATGCTCCACCAGAAGCATTACAGGCAATAAATGATAATTTTAGCCATTATTCAAAATATCCTACATCTAAAGGAGATATATCCCTAAGGGAAGCTTACAGCGAGTGGCTTTTAGATAGGTTTAAGTTGAAGAATGTTGATCCTAATAAAAATGTATTGCCAATCTCAGGCTCAAGGGAAGGATTATTTTCATTCATTCAGTCTGCCATCGATTCAACCAAACCAAGACCAATTGTGATAATCCCTAATCCTTTTTATAAGATTTATGAGGGAGCTGCATTAATGGCCGGAGCGGAGCCATATTTTGTAAATTCACAAGAAGATGAAAGCTTTAAAACAGACTTCGATAGTATACCCGAGGAAATTTGGAAAAACTGCCAGCTCCTTATACTTTGTTCGCCATCTAATCCAACAGGTAATTGTCTTGAAAAGAGCGAGTACGAAAGATTGATAGAAAAGGCAATTTCTTACGATTTTTTGATCTGCTCGGATGAGTGCTATGTAGACATTTACGAATCATCAACTGAACCGCCGATAGGTATTTTGGAGTGTGAGGACATTACTTTGCCTAAATCAAAATCAGTCGTTTTTCATAGTCTCTCCAAGAGATCAAATTTAGCGGGTTTAAGATCAGGATTTGTAAGTGCCGGAGAAGAAGTCATTGAAAAACTTGGTCTATATCGAACTTATCATGGAGTGACCCTTCCAATTCCAAGTCAAATTGCTAGTGAATGGGCTTGGAAAGATAGAAAGCATGTAGAAGAGAATAGACGAAATTATGACCAAAAATATAAAACTGCTATTTCTTGTTTTGAGTCGGTACATAATATCCAAAGACCTCAGGGAGGTTTTTACATATGGCTAAAAGTACCCTGCAATGATGAGGATTTTGTAAAAACTCTTTATGAAAAGGAATCTGTATTAGCTCTTCCCGGAAGCTATTTAGGTAAAGAGGAGAAAGGGATCAATCCAGGAAAAGGATATGTAAGACTAGCTGTTGTTCATGATACTGATACAATTGCTAAAGCATTTACAGCTGTTAATCGTACTTTATCAGCTTACTGATATTATTACTTGGTCCTCACTGTCCATATAAAGATATGAAAATTTTTCCATTACTAGCAATTGGAGTTTCAACTGAAAGCACAAAAGGAAGACCTTTGGATGTGAGATATCATCTTATTTTAAATAATGAAAAGATCATTTTAGATAATCTAGGCTTTAATGATTCTGATCAGGTTCGATTAGATGAAATTAACATTCATTCAGAACATCAAGAGACCCTAACAGGCTTACTATCCGATAGGTTAACCCTTCAGGATAATCAGAAAATAGTAATTCAAAATCTTGAAAAAGACATCCCAATATCTTCCATATACGATGCTTATTTGAAACTTTATCTCCTCTCCCTGAGAGAGGTGAAACCTAACTCGCTTAATCTTGATGGAATTTTCAATGCCTTACCAAATATTGCTTGGACAAATATTGGACCAGTAGACCCGAATGAAGTTGAAGGAATGAGAGCTGAGCATCAAAATATTATTGTCAAATCAGTAGATAAATTCCCTTGTATGACCGACTATGTTATCCCCTCGGGTGTAAGAATTGCAGATGGTTCAAGGGTTAGACTAGGAGCATATTTATCAGAAGGCACTACTGTCATGCATGAGGGTTTTATAAATTTCAATGCAGGCACTCTCGGATCTGCAATGATAGAGGGAAGGATATCTGCAGGTGTGATCGTTGGCAAGAATTCAGATTTAGGGGGTGGTTGTTCTACAATGGGGACTCTCTCCGGAGGAAATAATGTGAAAATTTCAGTAGGAGAAGATTGTCTATTAGGAGCTAACTCTGGTCTTGGCATTCCGTTGGGAGATAGATGCATAGTTGAAGCAGGACTTTACTTAACAGCCGGATCCAAAGTAGAAAGAAAAGATAAAGAAGGAAAAGTTATTGAAACTGTGAAAGCCTCAGAATTATCCAATCATAGTGATTTACTATTTATAAGAAATTCCATTACCGGTTCCATTGAATGTCGTCCTAATATTAAAAGTGTTGAATTAAATGAAACACTTCATTCAAACGATTAATTAAATTAATGAGTAAAACATTAGATCTTGCTAAAGAATTGATATCCCTTAAATCAGTTACGCCTAACGATGCTGGTTGCCAAGAAATTGTGGCAAAAAGGCTTAAACAATTTGGATTTAATATAGAAAATCTTAATTTTGGCGATGTGAAAAATCTTTGGGCAATCTTAGGGGATTCTGGTCCTATATTCGCATTTCTTGGTCACACAGATGTTGTTCCTCCTGGACCCATTGATCAGTGGGAGAGTGACCCTTTTTGCCCAACTGAGAAGAATGAACTTCTCGTTGGTAGAGGCTCAGCAGATATGAAAGGTAGTGTTGCTGCTTTTGTAACGTCAATCGAAGAATATCTCTCAAGTAAACCAAATATAAGTGGAAGGCTTGCAGTTCTTTTAACTAGTGATGAAGAGGGACCTGCAGTAGATGGAGTTGCTAAGGTAATCGATTATCTAGAAAAAAAAGGTGAAAAAATTGAATGGTGCTTAGTTGGAGAGCCAACTTCTAATCAACAAGTTGGAGATGTTTATAAAATTGGCAGAAGGGGCTCAGTTTCAGCAAAAATAATAGTTCATGGCTCTCAAGGTCATGTAGCATATCCTGATAGAGCTATAAATCCCATCCATGAATTCTCAGGTGCTCTAGATGAGTTGTCGAAATTAACATGGAAAGACAAAACAGGTAACTTTCAAGATAGTGTTCTGCAGATTTCCAACATAAACTCCGGAACTGGAGCTACCAATGTAATACCAGGAACTTTAACCCTTCACTTGAATGTTAGACATTCGCCCTCAACGACATCTGATGAAATAAAAAATGACATTCAGAGTGTATTAGATAAGCACAAAATTAACTTTGAGATCTTATGGGAAATAGGTGGTCTGCCATTTCTTACCGAAAAAAAAGAACTTACAAATGCAGTTGAACTCTCAATCAAAGAGGTAATTGGTATAAATAGCATAAGCTCAACGGATGGAGGGACATCTGATGGGCGTTTTGTTGCGCCTACAGGTGCACAGGTTGTGGAATTAGGACCTGGCAATGCTTCAATTCATAAGATCAATGAAAGTGTGAGAATAAAGGATTTAGAGAATTTGCATAAAATTTATGTCTCTATTCTTGCAAAACTTCTCAATGCTTAACTATTTTCGTCAATTGGACTAGCTTTCACAAATCTATTAGAAATTAAAAGGACGACTCCAACGACAATCAAAGCAATGATTATTTGACTGAATAAGTTAGGCATTGAAGCAATACCTGACTCAAAAGATTTGCTGGCCAATAATCCTGCCAAACCTGCAGCAAGTGAAGAAGACAAGAACCATATGCCCATCATTTGTCCCTTAAACCTTGTAGGAGAATATTTAGAAGTAGCAGATAGACCCACAGGACTTAAACACAACTCACCTAAAGTATGGAAGAGATAAGTTAAAAGCAAGAATTGAATACCTGCCTTCTGATTATCAAGAGCAGCTTCGACACCAAAAATAATTACAACGAACCCTATTGCCATAAGAAAACATCCAATGGCAAATTTCTGAGGCGTATCTGGATCTAAATTTCGTTTTCCTAGATTTATCCAAAAGGAAGCAAAAAAAGGCGCGAAAATTACAACCATGAGAGGATTTGCAACCTGGAGGAAAGTTGCCGGCATCTCCCAACCAAATATGTCGAGATCGGTATAGTCTTTCGCAAACAAGTTCAAGGAAGAGCC
>Ga0066378_10000576_pt1 | contig 15157 bp, 15 predicted proteins | sample Knorr_S23_td_DCM_FD_70947 | JGI IMG/M metagenome (GOLD analysis project Ga0066378, IMG submission 70947) | Marine microbial communities from Southern Atlantic Ocean transect - Knorr_S23_td_DCM_ad_71m_LV_A | ecosystem: Environmental > Aquatic > Marine > Oceanic | place: Southern Atlantic ocean...
AGCACCGTTAAGGGCCATAGTCAAATCGACTTTCTTATACAATACTTGCGATAATATAATAGCGGCAACAACACCACCCGCAGCAGCGAGGTTTGTATTCATAAATATTTTTGATACAGATGATGCATCTTCTAGCGAACCTAGGGCAAGCTGTGAGCCACCATTAAATCCAAACCATCCCAACCACAGGATGAAAGTACCCAATGTTGCTAGCGGCATGGATGACCCTGGCATAGGATTAACAGTGCCATCTTCATTATATCTGCCAGCTCGTGAGCCAAGTATCAGAGCACCCATAAGAGCAGCCCATCCACCTGTTGAGTGAACTATTGTAGACCCAGCAAAATCACTAAAGCCTAGTTCGGAGAGGAAACCTCCGCCCCATTGCCATGCGCCTTGGATAGGATAAATAATACCACATAGTATTACAACGAATATTAGAAATGGAATCAACTTGATACGTTCAGCAAGTGTACCAGATACTATGGAAGCTGCTGTTGCGCAGAATACCATTTGGAAAAACCAGTCTGAAGCAGCAGAGTAGTCTCCTGTATCAACTGATGGGTCTGGAACACTAAAAGCTGTGAAGCTTCCAAAAAATCCACCATCAACACCATCATACATTAAATTATAGCCAAGTACCCAAAACGCTATACCAGCTATTGAATAAAGAGCTATATTTTTTGTACATTGCATGGCAACACTTTTAGATCGTACCATACCAGCCTCTAGCATTGCAAAGCCAGCTGCCATCCACATAACCAAAAAACCACCGATCAAGAATAGCAACGTATTAAATACATAAGCCGTATCTTCACCAGCAGCGTTGGCCGGTTCAGTCATGGTCAGAGTAATAACTCCAAGACCAATTGCTGATAATAATAATTTTTTTAACATTTTTTTCTCCTAGTTTTCTAAAGGGCTTCAGCGTCTTTTTCGCCAGTCCTGATTCTAATTGCGCCTTGAACATCAAATACAAATATTTTACCGTCACCGACTTTATCTGTTTTTGCTGCCTCAACTATCGCGCTTGTTGCTGAGTCGAGTAAATCATCCTTTAGTACAAGATCAATCTGGATCTTTGGGATAAAATTCACTTCATATTCAGCGCCTCGATAAACTTCGGTATGTCCTTTTTGGCGACCAAAACCTTTTACTTCGGTAACGGTCATCCCTTCAATCCCAAGATCAACGAGAGCTTTTCTTACGTCATCAAGCTTGAATGGCTTAATGATTGCTGTAATTAATTTCATCGAATTTCTCCTTTTAAAATCGTTTGAAATAGTTAGTGCAAAAAGTGTGCCAAGTTTTGGAATTTTCTTATAAACTATTGTTATGTAACAATAATTTTTTTCTTGGGAAACTCTTTACTGTTTGGATAAAGTGAATAAGATTAAAAATTATGCACTATTTGAAATATGATTAAATAATAGGCATTTTTCTAATCATGCCCTCCTGCGCCACAGTCGCGATTAAACTTCCTTCATAGGAATAAAGCATTCCTTCAGCAAAACCTCTATTACCACTTGTTTTTGGGCTTTTCTGGCTGTAAAGGGTCCAATCATTAATATCAAAATTGCTATCATGAAACCAAATTGAGTGATCTAGACTTGCAACTTGAATATCTTTCTGAAAAATTGAAATACCATGAGGCATAAGAGCTGTATCTAGAATTGTATAGTCACTCGCATACGCCAATAGAGCTTGGTTCATAATCGGATCTAGATCTGTTTTCGCCGAGGTTTTTAACCAAAGCAGCTGTAAAGGGTCTTCATTTTTCAGCATAGTAATATCTCGTGGTTTTATTGGCCTGAATTCTATGGCTCTACCCCTATGTCGTGTGTCTTTAATATTGTCTGGTTTATTTTTAAAAACATCATCAAGTATTTCCATTTCTGTTTTCAGGTTTTCGGGAGTAACGATGCCACGAGGCATTTTTTCCTGATGTTCAAGCCCCTTTTCTTTTTTTTGAAACGACGCAATCATATAAAATACTAGTTTGTCACTCTGGTAAGCCGATACAATCCTTTGAGCAAAACTTCTGCCCTCACGAAGAGTACTCACCTCGTAATTCATTATAATATCAGGATCACCAGCACGAAGAAAATATGAGTGTAAGGAGTGCAAATTTTTATCTTTAACAGTCCTGTAGGAGGCAATGATTGATTGTGCAACGATAAGGCCTCCAAATACCCTAGTCCAACCAAACTCATTTACTGAAGCTCTGAATCTATTATCTGATATCTTCTCTATGTTGAGTAAGTTCTTAAGATTTTTAATCGCACTCATAATAAAATAGAAATTATTTAATAAAGTTATATATTTATATTTTAAAGACTACATAACAAGAAAAAAATGAAACAGCTAAAACCTTCACATTCGGATGTAATAATTGTAGGTAATGGAATAACCTCACAATTTTTTGCACTTAGATTATCTAAGATATTGGGTGGTAGGATTAGAATAATAATCATTGACAAGGAGAGAAAAGATTCTGATCTTAAGGAATACGTTCGCGCTCTCTCCTTATCACTATCAACAATAAACCTGTGTAAGTCACTTGGTATCTGGAAATTGATAGAACCACATACACACCCGGTATCTAAAATATTTATAAGTCACTCAGCATCAAATATAGAAAAACAAAGTTTTTTAAATCTAGATAATAGGGTTAATGACGAGGTTGCATCATATATAATTGATGAGAAGGTGCTTAGAAAGTTAGTTTCTGAAGAAACAGCAAAACTGAGCAACATAGACGTAATTTACGCTAATATTGGTGATATTAAGTTGGAGACTGATCAGGTCAATTTGAAAGTGCAGAATCAAATATTAACATCGAAATTGCTTGTTGCAGCTGATGGAAGAAAATCAGCCGTAAAAAAACAACTCAACATTAAATCAGTATCATGGGACTATAATCAGCTTGCACTATCTTGTCTTATTGAGCATTCAAAAAATAATGAAAATATTGCTGTTGAAAATTTTCTACAGACGGGTCCCATTGCTTTACTTCCAATGGGTAAAGGCACTTCCTCTGTAATTTGGTCGATGAATAGAGAGAATATTGACCAAATAAAAAAAATTAGTATTGGTGACTTAAAATTGAATATTGAAAAACAGTTTAAAAATTATATTGGTGAAATTATTAAACTGGATAACACTGGTTTTTTTGAGCTTAACTTCTCTCTTGTACATAAATTATACTTCAAGAGATGTGCTATAATTGGTGATGCAGCTCATTCGATTCATCCCCTGGCTGGACAAGGGACTAATTTAGGATTGCGTGATATCATTTGTCTATCTGATAGGATCATTGAAGCCTTTAAGTATGGATTAGATGTTGGCTCGACAAGTAATCTTCAAGAATACCAAAGGAAAAGAATGCCTGATATTTTGACATCAGCATTAGCATATGATGGAATAAACAGGTTATATTCAAATAATATTAGTGGCCTAAATCCCCTAAAAAACTTCGTAATTAATTTGGCTGATAGCATTCCCATCCTCAAAAAGACTCTTGTTAGAGGGGGATCTGGTATATCTATAAAATATTAGGCACTAAGCTTAGTTGAACACGTAGATTGATGATTATTTCTTTGGTAACTTTCTTGCTTCAGTAGGAAGCATTATTGGAATACCGTTTCTTACAGGGTATGCCAAGCCAGCATTATCAGATATAAGTTCTTGATTTTCTTCATCATAATCCAGTGGACCAGCGCTAACAGGACAAATCAAAACATGTAATAGTTTCTGATCAAAATTATCTGTCATTTTACTGAATGAAATTATTTTTTTTATTATTTCTGGACGCGATTGAAATTTCACTTAGCGCTATTAGGATTTCAGATCTATTTTCTATATTTGTTGCTTCAAGCAGTGCCTGCTTTTCTTTTGCTGTAAATGGACTGAGCATTGCAAAGGCATTTATTAAAATTTCTGTATCCGTATCGGTTATTACAGACCAGTCAGTCGTTAAGTCATTCACATTTAAGTAGTCAGATATAACATTTAGCAACTTTTCTCTGTCAATTGTATCTGTATTATCATCGAGTAATAGGTCATCATTAAAAGCATGATATGTTACCTTCATTTCTCGATAAGGAGCTCTATTTCCTATCTCTTCGATGATATTAAATCTGCAGATACCTGTTAATTTAATTATTAGTGTACCATCATCATTTTCAACATAAGTAGAGATCTTCCCAAGGCATCCAACGCGCTCTGTATCACTCTTTTTTCTCTTAGATACAGAGGGTTGGATGATTCCAACATACTTATTTTTTTTCATAGCATCATCAATCATTTCTAAATATCTTGGCTCGAATATATTTAGAGGCAATATTGCTTTTGGCAACAGAACACATTTATCAAGGGGAAAAATTGGAATAACTTCTGGTAAATTTCTAATATCAGTTTCTTGGTTCATGCGTACTCCTAGGAAAACAAAATTGCTGATAAATCTTTTCTTTTTTCAACAGTCACAGGATCTGCAAAGCCCCAGGCTTCAAAAAATTTTAGTAACTGCGACTGAGCTGCTTTTTCATTCCAATCTCTATCTATATGAATAGATTTTATCAACAAATCTGCAGCTAAAGATTTATCACCAACAGAATTATAGTAAAGTGATAAATCAATTCTCGATTGATGGTCGCTTGGATTTTTCTCTATCTTCTCTTTAAGATCTGATATATTGGCATCATCAACAGGATCACTCTGGGATAATTCAATTGTTGATTTTAGCTGCCTTATTTTCTCATTATTTAATATTTGTGGAGACAAGTTTGCCAGAAAGTCATTTGCGAAATCAAATTTTCCCATTTGCAGGTAACAATCAGCAATTTCGAGTATGACATCAATATTATCAGAGTTATCTGTTGCAATTGACTCAAGAATCGTTAGGGCTTCCTCGTAGTTCTTTTCTTGCTTTAAATTGATTACTTCTTGTAGGAGTTCATCAACCTTTGTATCTTGAGTGTTAGCATGCTTATCAAAGAATTTTCTAAGTTCATCTTCTGTAATGTTACCCATAAAGCCATCAATTGGTTTTTGGTCTCTGAAAGCAAACACAGCTGGTATTGATTGAATACCCATTTGTGCTGCTATCGCCTGGTTTTCGTCCACATTTACTTTACACAGTAAGACATTTCCACCAAATTCACCCACAATTTTTTCAAGTGTTGGTGTCAATTGCTTGCAGGGTCCACACCATGGCGCCCAAAAATCTACGATTACAAGACTATGACTTGACGCTTCAATTACATCTTCAGAGAAAGATGCAGTAGTCGTATCTTTTATAAATTGGTTAATATCTGTCATAATAAAGTATCCATTCTAGACTTCTTCTATATAATAAGTAATAGCACAAAATCAATCACATTTAATGAATTATTTGCTAGTAAAATATACTAAATCCATATATAAAATTAGGTGTTTAATAAGCGGGCGTAGCTCAGTGGTAGAGCACAACCTTGCCAAGGTTGGGGTCGTGAGTTCGAATCTCATCGCCCGCTCCATCATCAAAACTTCAAATCCAATTTTTTCTCTGTTGAGGTTTTAGAAAATGTCATCTCAAAAAATTTTAATCAAAAATGGAACTGTTGTCCATTCTGATAAGGTTGAAGTCACTGATGTTCTAATAGAAGATCAGGTCATAGAGAGAATAGAAAATAATATATGTGTATCGGTTGATAGAGAAATTGATGCATCAAATAAACTAGTACTTCCGGGTGGCGTTGATAGTCATTGTCATATTGAACAGAGATCCGCATCTGGTTTAGTAAATTCTGACACATTTCTTTCTGGAACAACTGCGGCAGCACTCGGAGGAAATACAACTGTTATACCATTTGCAGCGCAGTATGAGGGTGACTCCCTTACAAATATTGTTCAAGAATATCACGAGCTAGCCGAAAATAATGCTGTTGTAGATTATTCCATGCACATGATCATTGCTGGACCGTCAGATGATGTTATTGATTTTCAGCTACCAAAGCTGATCAGGGAAGGCCATAGTTCAATAAAGATATTCATGACTTATGACAGGTTAAGAATCGATGATAATAGTATTCGAAGGATACTTGATCAGGCGAAACAATGCGGTGCGATGGTTTCAGTGCATGCTGAAAATCATGAAATGATTACAAAAAAAGTTAAAGAATTGCTTAATAATGATTGTACGCACCCAAAGTATCACACAGATAGTCATCCAGTGGAGGGTGAAGTAGACGCTTTCAAGAGGATCATAAAAATGTCCGAGGAGACTAAACAACCGGTAATGATTTTTCATGTTTCCTCTGAAAAAGGCCTTAATGAAATAAAAAAAGGTAAGTTAAGGGGGGTTCATTTTTTTGCTGAGACATGTACTCAATATCTCTCTTTGAACTCAAGTCTGCTCAACCAATCTGATATAAAAGAAGCTGCAAAGTGGATCTGCAGTCCTCCAGTCCGTGATAAGAGTGACTCTGAAGCATTATGGTATGGTATTGAGGGAAAGGTTCTTGATTTAGTATCTTCCGATCACGCACCATATAGCTTTGATGAAAAAGGTAAGTTTTTTATGGGTAATAATCCAAGCTTTAAAGAAATACCTAATGGTATGCCAGGGCTCCATTGGAGATTACCAATTATTCTCAATAAGGTATTAAGAAAACAGTGCAATTTAGATTTGCATGATTTTATTCGGATTACCTCAACAATGCCTGCAAAAATATATGGTCTTTATCCTAAAAAAGGTGAAATTAGGATTGGTTCCGATGCTGATATTACAATCTGGAACAAAGATAAAAAAGTTATACTCACAGACGAGATGGTTGTTGATGGGTCAAAATATAACCCATACTCCGGATTTGAATTATTTTGCTGGCCCGACGAAGTATTATTGAGGGGACATACAATTGTCAAAAATAATAAAATCATGGGAAAACAAAATATAGGTAAATTTTTGCCAACAAAGTTAAGCGATTATATTTGATTGTTAGTGCTTAAAATGTCTGTAACCAGTGAAAACCATTGACAGACCTGCATTATTCGCTGTTTCGATAACCTCTTTATCTCGAATCGAACCGCCAGGTTGGATTACGGCGACTGCACCAAATTTGATGGCTTCATCTAATCCATCAGAAAATGGAAAAAATGCATCAGATGCAATGACACATCCAGTTCTTTGTTTTTCGTCATTAATATTCTCATAAAATTTCTGTATTGCAATTTTTGATGAATCGACGCGACTCGTTTGACCTGCTCCGATGCCAATTGTCTTCATATTTTTCACATAAACAATAGCATTAGATTTTACATGCTTTACAACCTTGAATGCGAATATCAAATCTCTCATCTGCTCAGAATTAGGTTTGTTAGAAGTGACAGTCTTTAGTTCACTTTCATCAATTATAAATTGGTCTCTGTCCTGCACTAAATAGCCTCCATAGACTGACTTGAGTATCTTGTTATCTGATTTTTCATTATTGATTATGTTAAACTTTATTACTCTGAGGTTTTGCTTATCGGATAGTATTTTTAATGCATCATCAGTAAAACCGGGTGCGATTACAACTTCTGAAAATATTTTTACAATTTCAGTTGCAGTGTCTGCGTCAATAGGAACATTAGCTATTAAAATACCACCAAAAGCACTCGTTGGATCACAAGATAGTGCATCAATATATGAGGCAAATATCGTCTCTTTCTGTGCGACGCCACATGGGTTAGCGTGTTTGATTATGGCAAATGTGGGGCTATCTCTCTTAAAATCGTCAATCAGCTGCAGAGCCGCATCAATATCATTAATATTATTATAAGATAACTCTTTTCCTTGTAATTGTTCGATGGAGCCAAGCCCACTCTTTGAATTAATTTGTAATGCACCTGATTGATGAGGGTTTTCACCATATCTTAGTTTTTTTTCGCTTATTATTTTATCTGTTGACCAATTTTTCTGATCGGGGTTGAGGTAGTTTTCAAACCAATTTGAAATTATCTTGTCATAATTATAGGATAATTTGAAAGCTTCAGCTGCGAGTGACATTCTTTCACTTAATGATAATCCTCCATTTATCTCTAATTTTTTTACTAGACCGTCATATGCACCAGTGTGAGTTATTACCGACACTCTTGGGTAATTTTTTGCAGACGCTCTTATCATCGAAGGCCCCCCGATATCAATATTTTCAATAATTTCAGCAACGTCTTCTGTGGTTTCGACAATTTCTTGGAAAGGGTATAAGTTTACAACCACAAGGTCAAATTCCTCTATATTAAATTCTTTTATTGTTTCCTTGTCATCTGAATTATTCAATCTTGAGAGCAAGCCTGCGTATATATTTGGATGTAATGTTTTAACTCGACCACCCAAGACCTCGGGGAATTTTGTGATTTCATCTATTTGAGTTACTTCAATATTATTTTCAACTAGTAATCTTGCCGTGCCTCCTGTGGAGACAATTTCAATACCATGTTCTGCAAGGCTTTTAGCAAGCTTTACTATATCTGTTTTATCAAAAACACTAATGAGAGCACGTTTTATCTTAATAATATTATCATTCATACTCAGTTGTTTCCTCGAGGCCTAAATCACACATTAAAACTATTCTTGCATTTCAAGTTTTTCTATTAGTTCATCAAGATTAGTCACATCAGTGTAGTCTTCACTCAAGCCACCTGCTCCTGATTTATTTTTACACGCAAAGAATGTGCATTCATCGTCTAATAGACGTATACCATGCACGGTATTTCTTGGAATAAAAATCAAATCACCAGCATCCGCTGTTGTTGTCTCATCTCCCAGTAAGACGGCCAGTTTACCGGAGAGAATATATATCCATTGTTCGTCATTAGGGTGGTAATGCGGGGGTGGAACATCGCCTTTTTTGTAGGTTACAATGCCTACTTTAAGAAGATCACCGGCATATTGAATCATTTTGATGTGTGGTCTTGCAACATCTGGCGTGGCTTCCATCTCATCTTTTCGGAAAATCGGCATTAAATTACTCCTGATTTTTATATATGCAAGTTAATATTATTATTTTTTCTGAAGAATGGAAATAAAGAAACCATCATTTCCACCATCCCCTATTGTATTGGGTAAAATCCTTAAATAACCATTGGGGTGAATAAATTCTTGAAATAAAACAAAATCTTTTTTCTGAATTTTTCTTAATTCAATGTCATCTCTTTCATCAAGAATTCTATCAATTTGAAATTCTCCTTCCTCCTTTTCTAATGAACAAGTGCAATATAAGAGAAACCCACCTTTTTTAAGAAGTTTAATTCCATTAATAAGTAATTTATGTTGAAGATTTGTAAGATAATCCAGATTATGATTTTTTCTTCTTAATATGTCTGGGTTCCGTCTCATGACACCAGTAGAACTGCATGGTGCATCGATCAAGACTCCGTCATATTTTAATTTTGTGCTCCATTTTGTTCCATCAGCATGAATAATATCTGCTTCAAAGTTCAGTCTTTTAAGGTTTGTTTTTAAAAGGCTTATCCGATCAATATTGCTCTCAATTGCTGTGACTTTTGCTCCGGCATCAATTAAATTTGCTGTTTTACCTCCAGGTGCCGCGCAAAGATCAACAATGTTTTTGTTATTAATTTCATTTTGAATAATTCGTACGGGCATGGATGCAGCAATATCTTGGACCCACCATTTGCCATCATGATAGTATTTTATATCTGGAATAAATCCATACTTTTTGAAACGAATATTTCCGGGTACAATGCATTCCCCACCAAGATCTTCAGCAATTTTTTCATCAATTTTTTTTAGTGTTATGTCTAAAGGTGGAATGTTGACTAATGAGCTCGCTATTTGATTTATTTCATCAGATGTATAATAATTTTTCCACCTTTCTAACATCCATTTGGGAATTAGTTCAACGTTATCAAATTGATCATCATTATATTCTTCAATGTCATCGCTCACTCTGCGGAGCACTGCATTAACAAGATTTTTTAATTTATATGATTTTTTATCATTTTTAGTTTGTATTATCGCAAGATTAACCACGGCATAGGGCGGAGATTGCATAAAAATTAATTGGCATATGGCAGTCATCATAATTAGGTGAATTCGGGGGGAATGGCTCCGAACCGATTTTTTCAGGTAATTATATAATATCTGCTCAATGTGCCCCCATCGTCTGAGGGTTATCATGACTATTGACTTACAAAGCGCAATATCTTCTTTTGGTAAACTTCGATAATTCTCTTTTTTGAGGTAAAATTCTAGTCGGTCGTCTGGGCTTACATTTTTACGAACAACCTCATCCAGTATATCCAATGCCAGTGCTCTGGGAATATATCCTTTTTCTTGATGTTTTATTATTTTCTTTGCAGGGCTCATATTTAATTTTTTTTATTATTAATTATATTTATACTTATAGATGTAACAATAATAAAAAATAATGTCAGAAAATAACAAAAATAAACTCTCACCTGCAGCAAAGAGAGCTCTTAAGGAAGCTGAAGAGAGAAGAAAAGCAAATAGTAAAGCAGTAAATGAAATGCCAAAAGAAATTGATGGACCAGAGGGGCCCGAACCCACAAGATATGGCGACTGGGAAAAAAAGGGAATAACCTCTGATTTCTAATTATTTATTCTTTCTATTGCTAATCAGATCATCAACAACTGTAGGATCGGCGAGTGTTGAGGTATCGCCTAAATCACCAAAATTATTTTCAGCAATTTTGCGTAATATACGACGCATAATTTTTCCTGACCTCGTTTTTGGCAAGGATGGTGTTATTTGTATGTGATCCGGTGAAGCAATCGGTCCAATTACATCTCTAACAGTGCTATTGAGCTCCTTTGAAATTGCCTCATCTTCATAGTCAACACCAGCTTTCAGACTAACGAAAGCATAGATACCCTGACCCTTAATATTGTGAGGGAACCCGACGACTGCGGACTCGGATACTTTTTTGTTTGAAACAAGAGCGGACTCTACTTCCGCAGTCCCCAGCCTATGACCTGAAACATTTATAACGTCATCAACTCTACCTGTTATCCAGTAGTAACCGTCTGAGTCTCTCCTGCATCCATCACCTGTAAAATACATTTCATCGTATGTTGAAAAATACGTACTTTCGAATCTTTTGTGATCACCATATACTGTCCGCATTTGTCCCGGCCATGAGTCGCATATGACTAAATTGCCGCTGCATTCATCATTTAAAATTTTCCCGTCAGCATCAACGATTGCAGGTTGTATTCCAAAAAAAGGTAATGTTGCAGACCCAGGTTTTTGGTCAATTGCGCCTGGTAAAGGCGATATCATTATGCCACCTGTCTCCGTTTGCCACCATGTATCTACTATTGGAGATTTTGCATCGCCGACAACATTGAAATACCAATTCCACGCCTCAGGATTGATTGGCTCCCCGACTGTTCCCAAAAGCCGCAAACTGGAACGGTCTGTACATTTGACATGTTCATCACCAGCACCCATGAGAGCTCTAATAGCGGTTGGGGCAGTATAGAAAATATTAACCGCATACTTATCAATAATTTCCCAGCACCTTGATGCATTTGGATAGTTTGGAAGTCCCTCATACATCAGTACAGTTGCTGCATTAGAGAGAGGTCCATATACAATGTAACTGTGACCAGTAATCCACCCGACATCAGCAGCGCACCAATAAATATCATCTGGTTTATAATCAAAAATATATTCATGTGTCATCGATGCGTAGACTATGTAACCGCCTGTCGTATGAAGAACACCTTTAGGTTTTCCTGTCGAGCCAGAGGTATACAAAATAAAGAGCGGGTCCTCCGCGGCCATTTCTTCAGGAGGGCAAGAGCCTGATACTTTTTCTATCTCATCATGATACCATGTATCAATTGATGAATCCCATGAAATTTTATTTCCAGTTCGCTGAATCACCAATGATTTTTCAACCACAGTACCAAGTCCATTAGCAATCTTGATTGCATCATCGACATTTTCCTTGAGTGGTATAATTTTTCCACCACGTATTCCCTCATCTGCAGTAATAATTATTTTTGATTTACAATCATGAATTCGTCCAGCAAGAGCTTCGGGAGAAAATCCTCCAAAAACTACCGAGTGGATTGCACCAATTCTTGCACAAGCGAGCATTGCAAAGGTTGCCTCTGGTATCATTGGCATGTATATGGTGACCCGGTCACCCTTTTTTGTACCGATATTTTTTAAAATATTTCCAAATTTAGATACCTCTTCGTAGAGCTGCTGGTAAGTATAAATACGAGTTAACTCGCCATCATCACTCTCCCAAATAATAGCTTTTTTTTGGGAATTATGTTCAAGATGGCGATCAATACAATTGGCAGAAATATTTAGTGTGCCGTCTTCAAACCACTGGATACTTACATTATTTTTCTTATAAGATGTATTTTTGACTTTTGTGTATGGTTTGATCCAATCAATTCTTTGACCATGTTTGCGCCAAAAAGTTTCGGGTGAGTCAATACTCTCTGCGTAAAGATCATCATATGTTTTTCGATTAATGTGAGAACTTTCTGACCAAGTCTTGTTAACTTTATTTCCTATAAAATTATTCATTTTTATTAATCACCATTTTTAATTCTATTATTGAGGTTGCCCCATATCACAAATGATATTCCATTCTCTTTCAGTCACAGGTTGTACTGACAATCTAGAATTTTTCACGAGTACCATATTACTTAAAGAGGCAGTAAGCTTTATGGTGTCCAAATTCACCAAGTTTGTGAAACTCTTGTGGTAAGCAAGATCTACACATCTCCACGTACTGTCATTGGTTGTTGTATCGCTGTGGGCTTCAGCAATTACCTTAACAATGCCCACGATATTCCTTTCTTTAACTGAATGATAAAAAAAGCCTAGATCATCTATCTTCATCTTATCCATGTTGTTTCTTGCTTGATAATTTCTAACCCCGTCCCATTCTGTGCCTTTAGAACCTGCAGCAATTTGGTCATTCCAGGACCATGTATTCGGTTCAGATTTAAAAAGCCAGTACGCCATAACTAATCCTTGCTTGTATTTTCATCCCTAAGCGGTCTATTCATTAATAGACCAATTTCGTTATCAACAGATCCATTATTATATAATATATTATAAACTGCATCAATTATTGGTAGCTTGATCTTTTTCTTTTTGGAAATATTATAAACTGCATTAGTGGTATAAAAACCTTCGGTCAGGTCTTTTGAGATGTTCTTTAATCCATCTGAGATACCGATTTGATTACCAAGTTTGGTGTTCCTTGATTTTAAACTTGTTGCAGTCAAAACCAAATCACCTAATCCTGATAGACCAAAAAATGTCTCTTTTTTTGCCCCCATAATCATTCCAAAAGTAATAATTTCATTCATGCCACGTGTTATTAAAGAAGCAACAGCGCCATCACCTAATTTTTTGCCCATTGCGATGCCCGTGGCAATTGCTATTATGTTTTTTAGCGCCCCACCAATTTGAACACCTACGACATCGTCATTGAAGTAAGGACGAAAGTTATTACTGGCAAGAAGCTGCCCTATATTTTCAAGACCAGAATGTGAGTCCGAAGCCAATGTGATTGCTATTGGATGTCCATTTGCGAGATCAATTGCAAAACCCGGTCCTGATAAAATTACCGGGATGCAATCTGGCAGATTTTCTTTACTGATTTCTGTGAGAAGTTTATTTGAATTTATGTCAATGCCCTTACAAGCGATCACTAGTGGTTTATTGATGCTTGTTATAATACGGATTTTTTGTGTGATTATATCAAACTCCTGAGTTGGGGATGCATATATCAATGTATCACTGTTTAATACTTCCTCTAAAGAATCTGTAAATTTGATTTTTTCACTGATGATTATACCATCTAATTTTGGCGTCTTTCTCTCAGAATTAAGCTTCCTTAACTTTTGCTTATCATGGTGCCATAAACATACGGCACAACCATTTTTTTCTAAGCTAATTCCAAGAGCAATTCCCCAGGCACCAGCTCCAATTATTCCAACTTTTTTCATGCTTTAACCCCTGCACCTCGGACCTTACTCGCATTTTCGTCAAGTGGCCATCTTGTTCTAATAGTAACACTTTCCTGATGGAAATTGCCAGAATTCATTCTTTCAATACCGGCCCATGCAATCATAGCTGCGTTATCAGTACAAAGCTCTTTTGGGGAAACATGAACATTGAAATTTTTCTTTTTACTCATACTATTAATTGAGGAGAATATAGCTTTGTTTGATGCAACTCCCCCCGCTAAAACCACATCAATATCGTCTGAATAATTTTTCTTGAAATAGTCAACAGCAATTTGTAATTTATTTTCCAATATATCAATTACAGAATCTTGAAATGCTGCACAAATGTCAGAGCATGATTTTTCATTTATAGGGAGTGAGTTATCGATTTCTTGCTTTACAGCTGTTTTAAGCCCAGAAAATGAGAAATTCATTTCTTTGGAATTATAAAGAGGACGTGGAAAAGATATAGCACTTCCATCGCCATGTTCTGCCAATTTCTCTATTATGGGTCCCCCTGGATAGCCAAGATTGAGTGATTTTGCAGTTTTATCATAAGCCTCCCCAAGAGCATCATCTATTGTCGTTCCCAGCCTTTCATAATCTCCGATGCCTTTTACGATGAGAATCTGTGTATGTCCACCTGTGACAAGTAGAAGTAAATAAGGAAAATTTATTTTTTGGATCATCCTTATAGTTAATGCGTGACCCTCAAGATGATTTATTCCAATAAGTGGTTTTTCTAGGATACTTGCCATTGTTTTTGCAAAGGTGACCCCAACCAATAATCCACCTTTGAGTCCTGGTCCTGATGTAACAGCAATAGCGTTCAGAGAACTATAATTTATTTCTGCGTCCTTGACTGATTTTTGAACTACCACATCAATGTTATTGATGTGCGATCTGGCGGCGATCTCAGGCACAACTCCCCCGTAGTCTTTATGTTCTGATATTTGTGAGTAGATAATATTTGATAAAATATTGCATTGCTGGTTTTTATCATATTCTAATACTGCTGAACATGTCTCATCACAACTTGTTTCTATGCCAAGTACAATCATTTTTTTCGTTTGCTATTATATTAGAATTGTTCTAAACCTACTAATTATTAGAATAATATCATCAATAAAACTATTTATATAACATTTTATCAAATTTGATTAGGTAATG
>Ga0066378_10000577_pt1 | contig 15148 bp, 18 predicted proteins | sample Knorr_S23_td_DCM_FD_70947 | JGI IMG/M metagenome (GOLD analysis project Ga0066378, IMG submission 70947) | Marine microbial communities from Southern Atlantic Ocean transect - Knorr_S23_td_DCM_ad_71m_LV_A | ecosystem: Environmental > Aquatic > Marine > Oceanic | place: Southern Atlantic ocean...
TTGATGAGAACAAAAAAACTGAGAACTTTGGTGCAATTTTCTCAGGATTTTTATTAGAAAAAATTCATGATCGATTGAGCAAAAATGAACAAATCATTCTTTTACATAACCGTAGAGGATTTGCACCTGTATTACGCTGTAATGATTGCGGAAATATTGTTCAATGCCCTCATTGCAAACTAGCACTAACTTATCACAAAGTTAATCAAAACATGAAATGCCACTTTTGCAGCCATACAGAAAAACCCAAAGATAAATGTTCACAATGCGAAAGTGTTAATATCCAGTTTGGAGGTACAGGCACTCAAAAAATTGAGAGCGAACTAGAAAATATTTTCCCTGAGGCCTCTATAGCCAGACTAGATCTAGATTCTGTGCCAACTGTCTCAAAAATTATAAGCACCCTCAAGAAATTTTCAAAAAAAGAAATAGACATCCTCGTAGGAACTCAAATGATAGCTAAGGGGCTTGATTTTTCAAACGTGACGCTGGTTGGAATAACAAATGCCGATACGGGATTATTTTTACCTGATTTTCGCTCTGGAGAAAAGATATTTCAGCTAATATATCAAGCAGCTGGGCGTGCAGGCAGGGGGAGTTTGCGGGGAGATGTGGTCATTCAATCGTATAACTCTGATAATCAAATAATTCAACATGCCTCTCGACTTGATCTAAAAACATATTATGAGCAGTGCCTTAAAGAGCGTAAAGAACTTAATTATCCTCCATACAGCTGGTTGGTTAAGATTGAAATTAAAGGCAGTGAAAAAGAAAAAGTTAATAAAACTATTAATCAGGTTAGGTCTAAACTACCTAGCACTGTAAAAGGAATTGACATTTTAGGTCCCGCACCTTGCTATAGAGAAAAATTAAAAGATAATTTTAGAATGCAAATCGTGCTCAAATCAAAAAAATCCACAGATAAGAGTGGCGCAGAATTGAGAAAACTATACAAAAAGGCGACGGAAAATTTGAGGCTTAGCAGCTCATTAAAACTGAGTATAGATGTTAATCCGGTGTCTCTGCTATGATAAATCGCATTTTAATTTTTACGCTATTAAAAACTATAGCACTGGCTCAATCAGCTTTTCCAGGCCTTAATTCATGGACTCATTCAAACACTGTAGGATTGGCAGGCGGGGGATATATAATCCCCAACCAAAATGAATTTAGAAACGCAGGGTCTTTAGTAAGGCCAGATCGCTTATTCCAGCTTAGTCTTATAAAATATCCAGCAGATATTTCAGCACAATCAATCATTGCAAATGGTAACTTTAAAAAGCATTACATTGGACTGTTTGTAAAAAATATCAATTATGGAATTTTTGATTTTAGAACAGATGAAAACATTAAGTTGGGTACCTTTAGCGCCAACGACACACATTTAAAAATAGGATATGCAAAATCTGTTTATAAAGACAAACTCATTCTTGGGGTAAATACAGGAATTTTTTTAAGTCAAATTGACAGTTACAAAGCAAAACTATTAACTGCCTCACCTGCATTACTATTAAAAGGGAATGAGGTTTCCTTGGGTTTTTCTATTGAAAACTTAGCCAGGGTTATTGAATCATACACAAACGATAAAACCAAACCCTACCCTTCGTATGTTATTTCGCTTTATAAACTATACAATCAAATTCCAATAGAGGCTGAGGTAAGCCATAGTTTCAGTAATGAAAATAATAACAACGTCACAAGTATATCTTTTTTATACAAGCTGTCTATGAAGTCCTACATAAAAGCTGGTATATCATCAAACAGATTAAGTAGGGTTCAAGGAGATTCATTTATAAAGAATCTATTCAACGATGCAGGTCTTGGTTTTGGATATGATTTTGATGAATTTTATCTAGATTTCAATATATACTCTTATTCAAACACGCATTCAATTTATGGAATTACATTAGCGTCGAAATTTTAGAGTGTTTATATGGGCTGTTTACAATGTTAAAAAAATATACGATAAAATATTCAATAGAATTTGTTGTAATCATACTTGGCATTAGTGTTTCTTTTTGGTTAAACGAGCTATCAATTCAGAACCAAGATGAGAAAGAAAGGATCAAGGTTCTTTCAAGTCTTCAATTAGAGATTAATGAAATTAAATTTTATTGTAACGAAAAAAAGCAGACATGGACAAATGATATTCGCCTTCTTAATGAATTTCTTGCGCCTGTTGGAGGCAAACTCAATACTAATAGAATACTTAATATTACCTCTAGTAAAAATAGGATTGAGACATTCATGGTTCTATACCGCGTATTTGATCCGCCTTTAAATAGATATCAATCAATAATTAATTCAGGATATCTTAAATATGTGCGATCTGAAAAAGTTAAGGAAATTTTAAGCAGACTTCACAATACGTCGCTTTCACACCTGGAAACAGCTGTTGAGCATGAAAAACAATTAAAGCAGAGTTTCATACCATTCATAGCGGCTAATCATCCTGAGGTAATTTTGGCAAGAAGTAACAGCGAAATCCTTATCGATCAATACTCAGAAATTTTATACAAAACTATATTAGCAGACAGTCGACTCAAAGCAAAATTTATTATGTTGAGGCGATATCTTGAATATAAGATGTCTATTTTACAGGTTTATATGATTAATCTTGACGACCTTGAAACTGAAATAAATCTTGCTTTGAAAAATTAATTTACACCTGCTTTAGTTTCATCTGCATTTACATCGCCGGATGTGAGCTGATTAACCATTGACATCATATCAAAGAAATCTTGTTCCTTAGCAATTTTCCCATCTCTCATTGTAACCATGGTTGTGCCTGAGAGATTAAGTTTGTTTCCAGAAGCGGGTATACCAAAAAAGTTTCCTGTATGCGTTCCCTTAAAGTTCCAATGTTTTACTAGCCTGTTACCCTGACCCACAACTTCAAGAATCGTGAATTCAGAATTTGAAAACCCTGTTAAAAAGTTATAATAGTAATTTCTTGTTGCGTCAATGCCAGTAATATCACCCTGTGCGGTAACTACCACAACATCTTCTTGAAACCTATCTGAGTTGACAATTGAAGTATCTCCAGTAAAAAAAATATTCCATGTTTCATCATACATTGCAATATTTTGTTCAAGCTCTTTTTTTGCATTTTGAAGCTCAGAGAGTTTTTCATTAGTTGTAGGTGAACCACAACTCGATAAAATTCCAACAAGCATAACTCCGGCTAATCTTAAAAATTTGTTTTCAATTTTCAACATTTATATTTCCTTACGATTAAGATTTATTCAATGATAATTACCTAAATTATTTAATAAGTTATAATATATAATTAAAAATTTAAGGTATTATTTTGGATATAACAGATATTAAGATTTTAGAAATTTTACAAAAAGATGGAAGATCTTCTGCAAGTGATATAGCCAAACAAGTAAATTTATCAATCCCCTCTGTTAGCGATAGAATTAAAAAGCTTAATGAAAAAGTAATTAAGAATTATGCAGCGGTCCTAGATCATAAGAAAGCAAATCTTGACCTCACAGCCTTCATTTTCATTGTTAGCGAACATTCAGATCATTACGATCAATTTGTAAAAAAAACCAATGAAACTAAAGAAGTACTTGAGTGTCATTCCGTCACTGGCAGAGGATCTCATATTTTAAAGATAAGAGTTGAGAATTCACAGGCATTTGAAGATTTGCTTTATGAAATACAAAATTGGCCTGGAGTGTCGCGTACTCAATCTAATGTTGTTCTTTCCACTTATAAAGAAACTGTTGAAATAGACCTAAAGTCATTGAAAGAAAAAGAGATTTAAAGCGCTATTTCTTAGCTTATTTTACTTATATTTTATACTCTATATTAAAAATATATATATAATATTATTATAATTAAGCCTAATATTGTAAGTTATTGTTAATATAAATATATAAATTTTTATGATAAAATTATATTAAACCTAAATTTATAAGCAGGAGATCTATAATGTCAGATATGAAAATATACGAATATATTTGGTTGGATGGATATAAACCAGAACCTTCACTCAGAAGTAAAATTAAAGTCACAAAAGATGAATCACCTCCAGAGTGGTCGTTCGACGGGTCTTCAACTCAACAAGCTGAGGGGGGCAGCTCGGATTGTCTTATACTTCCAGTTCAAACCTATGAAGGTCCACTTTTTGCAGATACGCTTGTCATGTGTGAAGTAAATGATGGTGATCGCAAGACACATCCATCAAACATGCGATCAGAAGCAGCAAATATTGTGTCTGATGAATGGTGGTTTGGATTTGAGCAAGAATATTTTTTTACTGATAAAAATGGTGAGCCACTAGGTTGGGAAGACGGTACCCCAAGACCACAGGGTGATTATTATTGTGGAGTTGGTGCATCAAATGTACAAGGCAGAGAAATCTCAGAGGTGCATCTAGAGGCATGCCTTGCTGCTGGCATTGAGCTGACTGGCACAAACGCAGAAGTTGCTCTAGGTCAATGGGAATACCAGTGCTTTGGTAAAGGTATCAAAGCCGCTGATGATTTGTGGGTAAGTAGATATCTTTTATACAAAATAGCAGAAGATTATGGAGTGGGGGTCAACATTCATCCAAAGCCTAAAACAGGTGACTGGAATGGATCGGGAATGCATACCAATTTCTCAAATGACGAAATGAGAAATAATGGATCTGAGGAGCTTTATAAGTCTCTTTGTGATAAGCTTGGTAAAGTTCATGGAGATGCAATAAAATCATATGGGTCCGATAACGATATGAGACTAACAGGCTTACATGAGACACAAAGTATTGATAAGTTTTCTTATGGAGTAAGTGACCGAGGCGCTAGCATACGAATCCCTATCTATACTGTTGAAAATAACTGGAACGGTTACCTTGAAGACCGTAGACCTGCTTCAAATGCAGATCCTTACAAAATTTTAACTCACATTGTAGGAACTCTTACAAAATAAAACCATCCAGAAAGCTCCGCTAATCTGGCGGAGCTTTCTATTTCACCATAATCTTCTTACATTTCGTCTTTGAAGATAAACCATATTTGTAAGGGCAAATGCAGCCAAGTTTTTTAATCAAACTATCTTTCTTTTTTTTAATTTTGTTTTCTTGCGATGAAAGCATTGAAGAGAGAAGCGCTACCTGGTCAGTGATTCAGAAATCTATTATTGAGCCAAACTGCGCAAGTTGTCATGTTGATGGATCTGCGATAGAGCGCCAATCAGGCTTAAGCCTATCAAAGGAAAAAGCATTTATTTCAATGGTAGGTGCGTTGCCGAAGAATAAGTCTGCGAGAGATGATGGCCTCTTCATCGTAAGTACACAGAAAGGGATGAAGGGCTTAACTCAAAGCTACTTGTGGGAGAAAATTAACGCCTACGATCAAGAGCATTTCTTAGCAGATCATCCTGATTATGGTCAGCTAATGCCTCCCGGTGGTAATTTTCTTTCAGATGGAGAACTGCAATTCATTCGATCATGGATTGAATCTGGCGCTCCCGAAACTGGTATAGTTGCAGATGAATCGTTATTATTAGATACAAACACTTATATTCCTCGTCCATTTTCCAAACCAGATCCACCTACAAACGGTATACAACTACATTTAGGTCCATTTGATATTCAGCCAAATTTTGAAAGAGAATTTTTTCAATACACAGATTTAGAAAATAATGAAGATTTATATGTGAACAGAATTGAAATAGAAATGCGCTCAGGAAGTCACCACTTTTTACTTTATACTTTTAATGATGATACACCTAAAGAAGTTATTCCAAGATATAATGTAGCTAGAGACTTAAGAGACTCAAACGGAATATTAAATCTTTCCACATTGTTTTCTATGCAGTTTCATAGTTTTTTTGGCGGAACCCAATGGCAGCGGTTAGACTATAGACTCCCCGATGGAGTTGCACTAAAAATACCAAAACATTTTGGGCTTGACCAAAATTCGCACTATGTAAATAGAACTGACAGTACTATGATTGGTGAGGTCTTTACAAACCTTCACACCATTCAAAAAAACAGTGTTAACCATGTAGCACAATTATTTGACCTTAACAACCAAGATTTATATTTACCACCCAAAAAAATCACAACAATTGAAAAAACATTTAAGATGGATGAAAAGCGTCACATTGGTCAGGTTTTCTCACACGCTCATGAAAAAATGACAGAATTTGTCGTTGAAATCAGTGGAGGCGATAGAAATGGAGAAGTCATCTATTGGACCAACGATTGGGAACACCCACCAATAATCAATTTCGATCCTCCTATTATTTTATTTGAAGGTCAGGGGTTAAAGTTAAAAGCTACCTATGATAACTGGACTTCTAGACCCATCACTTTTGGGTTTAAGTCTACAGATGAAATGATGATTTTATTTGGATGGTATTATTAAATGCAGCGGATCGAAAATTTCAAAAAAATACTTTTAACAGTTATTTTACTTTTCACCTCTATATTTTCTCAAAATGACTACCCAATTGTCTTAGTGCACGGATTTATGGGTTGGGGCCCTGATGAAATGGGTTCCTACAATTACTGGGGCGGAAAACGAGATATGGTTCAAGAATTTGAATCGCAGGGTTTTGAGGTTTTGGTAACAAATGTAGGTCCCATTTCGTCAAATTGGGATCGAGCGGTCGAGCTTTACTATCAAATTAAAGGTGGTCAAGTTGACTATGGAAAAACGCATTCAGAAAAATTTGGTATTGTGCAAAAACCAGCCAAAAAAAAATATCAAGGACTATATCCGCAATGGAGTGCTAAAAACCCCATTCATATAATTGGCCATAGCATGGGTGGGCAAACTGCTAGAATGCTTGACTATCTATTACGAACCGCAGTAGTTGATTCAGCTGGATATTCAGAAAAAAGCAACTTATTGGGAAAGTCTAATAATGGCTACATAAAATCTATCACCACAATTTCTACTCCCCATGATGGGACTACTCTAACAACATTTGTAACGACCTGGATCCCCTTTTTGCAAGATATGATAGCAGTTGCCGCAGTAGTTGGTAATTCTTTTTATGATTTTGATTTAGAACAATGGGGATTTAAAAGAAATAATAAAGAAGAATGGTCTTCGTATTTTAAAAGATTGCAATCTCATCCTGCATGGGGAACTAAAAATATAGTCTCCTGGGATGTAAATATTCAAGGTGCGCGTGAAATAAATTCAACGGTAACAGCAAATCCTGAAGTTTACTATTTTTCTTTCGTTAACAGTAATACTGTTTTAGATAGCTCAAGCGGTCGACATATTCCAAACAATACTATGTCATTTATAATTAGGTCTAATGCAAGATTAATGGGTATGAAAAAAGCATATTTTGAAGATGGAACATCAACTGACTCAACATGGTTTGAAAATGATGGAATCGTAAATAAAAAATCTATGTATGGTCCAACAACAGGATTAAATGGCGCTGATCCTATAACAAACTACTCAGAAGACGAAATATTAATACCTGGTCAATGGTACGCAATGAATGGATTAAAAATGGATCACCGGCGTATGGTTGGTCACGGTGCAAAAGAAAAAGATTACAAGCTTTTAATGGAAAAATATATTACACACTTAAAATTGATTCAATCACTTCCGAAATAAATTTGAATAGTGCATATATATTTGTATAATACAAATATGAAGTATGCTGAATTATTGACAAACCTCCTTATTGATCTTCAATCTATTTTCAGAGAGAATAATAAAAACCTGTCCCTAAGTTTCTCACAGATTATCGTAATTTCATCAATACCTGAGGTGGGTATTGATATGACAGGCCTTTCCCAGAAGTTAGGCGTTGATAATAGCACAACTACACGGTTAATTAATGTTCTATTAAAAAATAGTTTAGTTGTTAAATCACTAAGTGAAAAGGACAGAAGATCGAACATACTAACCCTTAGTGACAAAGGGAAAAAAGTGAGAGGAGAAATTGAAAATAATATAGAAAATGCGTCATATAAATTTTTTTGTAATATGGATACCAAACATAAAATATTAACAAAGGATCTGTTGAGCTCTTTACATTGGAGCATTTTAAAATATAAGCTAGAAAAACAATAATTTGTATAATACAAACAATTCAAAGCCAATTATTGATTGGTATAATAGCAATAAGAGAGATTTGCCATGGAGAAATACCAAAGATCCGTACAAGATTTGGTTATCTGAAATCATGCTACAACAAACTCAAGTAAAAACTGTAATTCCTTATTATAATAGATGGATAGCGCAATATCCTACTTTAATATCTGTTGCAAATTCAAATATCGATCAATTGCTCAAATCATGGGAAGGACTGGGGTATTATAAAAGATGTAGAAATTTTCACAAAGCTTGTAAAATTATCTATAAATCATATAACGGTATTATCCCAAAAGACTATCATTCTTTGATGAAGCTTCCTGGTTTGGGTGATTATTCATCAAGCGCAATAATGTCTATAGCTTTTAATGAAAGATATCCTGCTGTTGATGGAAATCTAAACAGGGTTATTTCAAGAGTATTAGGTATAAAAAACCTAACAAATCATAATAAAAAAAGAGTAAAGAAATTTGCAGGGGACATAGTTCAGTGCACCAGGCCTGGCGATGTAAATCAAGCTCTAATGGATATTGGCAGCTTACTGTGCACCCCAACAAAGGCAGAGTGCACAAAATGTCCAAATCAAAAAATTTGTAAGGCTTCTAAGTCAAATAATCCACTATCCTATCCAAACAAAATTAAGAAAAAACCAAAACCAACAGTTTTCATGATGGCTTTCTGTTTGATGTATAATGGAAAATTTGCAATACAAAAAAGAAATAAAAAAAATTTTTTAGGATACCTTTGGGAGTTTCCATCATTTGAGTCAAAATCGTTAGATCGTTTAAACGAGAATGTAATTTATTCATATTTTGGAAGAGAAGTTAAGGTTCAAAAAAAAATAGGAACCGTAAAGCATACCTATTCACACTTTAAAACAGTGGTTGACTTATATTTATGTTCAGTTAATAATAAAAAAATCAATATTAACAAGATTAAATGGATTGAGAACAAGGAGTTTTCAAAATATGCATTTTCAAAATTAAACCACAAGCTTTTGAGTTTAATTAAAAGCAAAGATGTTTAAAACTATATTTTCAATCATGGTGTGGCCAATTTGGTTTGCAGCATTAATTGTTTTAGGGTTGATATATTATATACTTATGTTGCTTTTTGAATCAAAACGCATTCATCCAATTGCTCGAATAATATCAAGGTTATTGCTTTTACTTGGAGGCCAATGGCTTACTTTAAAAGGGAGCCCTCCAAAGCAGCACAGGGGGCCCTATCTATACTTAATCAATCATGCATCACTTTTTGACACATTTATGACCGTGGCGGCAATCCCTCATTTTTTTACAGGCGTCGGAAAGATAGAGCAATTTTCATACCCTTTTTGGGGGACTTTATCAAAAAAATATGGGATGATTCCAATAGATAGATCAAAAATTCAATCTGCGGTAGGAAGTTTGTCTAAATTAGAAAAAGCTATCCATAATGGTGTTTCAGCAATGATTGCTCCAGAGGGAACAAGAACTTTAGATGGAAAATTAAACGAGTTTAAGAAAGGCGCCTTTCACGTCGCAAAAAATACAGGCATAACAATCGTACCGATAATATTGGAAGGTTCCTTTAAGGCCAAGAATAAAAAAGATTGGAGGATAAGTCCTGGATTTGTAACAGCAAGATTATGTGAAAAAATAACAAAGCAACAATACAACCACATGAGCGTTAATGAGTTAAGAGGTTATGTGCAGAATATTTTTAATGATGCTCTCGAAAAATAAATGGAATTTTACTACCTGATAAATAAAATTTTACACATAGTTGGTATGGCAAGTTGGTTTGGCGTAGCGCTTGCAATTTCAATAATCTTATCAAAAAATGATTATAAGGATCTAGATTTAATACTTGATCTAAGCACTAAAGTTGAAATGCCAGCATCATTTTTTATACCGCTTACAGGAGTATTAATGATGATTGAAAACACAAATTTATTGCAGGATGGCTGGTTGTACTTAAAAATAGCTGTGGGTCTAATTGCGATAGTTTTTACTCATATTTCACGCGCTTTTCTAATCCATAAGGATCTTAAGAATATTTACACACTGCAAAAATTTACTTTTTACAGAAATATCTGTTTAGTGACATTAACATTCGTAATAATTATTGTAGGATACAAATAAATGACCAAAGACCATGAGTATTCTCCAATTGAAAAGCTTGACTTACAGGCATCGAAAAAACTTTTAAAAATCCCAGGGGTCAGTGAGATATTTCGCTCCTCGGACAATAAGTTCATTTCTTTTTTAGCTGAATGGTGTCCAAACTGCGACTACGAAGCAAACAATTTAAAAGAATATCATAGTTTGTTTAAGAGCCACCTAGATTTCTTTCTAATAATGCTTTTTTCAACAAATGAAATGAACTTGATATTCAAAAATAAATATGGCCTTGAAATGAATACAATTCAAGGGGAATTAGATGTGAAAAATGAAAGACTTAATACTCAAACGCAATTTTTTAATTTTAGAACGAATGTCAATGATGACCGAAAATGGGGAGTACCATTACATATTATTAAACTAAATATTAATGAAATCTATATAATTAAAGGGGAAAGTTTAAATGAGGAAGTGGTTAGCTTGGTTCAGAAAACTTTGTGATTTTTTAGCCAGAAACTTCAGTATCGTAAATTTCTTCAAATTCCTCGGTTTTAATCATTCTAATCGCATCCCAAGTTAAAGCAGTACATGCTTTAGCACATATTTGACACCCGATACATTCGTCGTGGCGTACTTGAACGGGTGGTATAGGAATATCGTATTTTTCCTTTGGTACGGGCTCAATACAGTCTACTGGACAAAAAGGTACGCACACCTGGCAGCCGGTACAATTGTCCTCATCAACAACTGCAATGAGCTTAGGTTTTTTCTTTTTGAAATTTACATTACTTGCAGGATCGGGAACTGACTTGTAATGATCGTAGTTGTAATCTTTACTCATAATATTTATTTAGAGAACTAATTTACATGTATTTTGTTTTTGATAGCAAAAGTCTTTTTACAAAATATAAATCATTTTTAATTTTAATTGCTTCGAAATCATTAACAAAAGGAGATACTGATGACTTATGTAATCGCTGAACCATGCGTTAGTACTTGTGATACGGCTTGCGTAGAGGTGTGTCCTGTTGACTGTATTCACGGTCCTGAGGACAAAGAGGGTGCTGGCGCAGAAGCTAAAGAAGACGGATTTGATCCAGAAGGAAAACAATTATATATTGACCCTGATGAGTGCATTGATTGTGGAGCATGTGAACCAGAATGTCCTGTTGAGGCTATTTTTGAAGAGAGTGAATTGCCTGAAGAGTGGAACAAATACACTGAAATTAATGCCAAATGGTTTTCCCAATAATTACTGAATGTTAAATAATTTAAGCAAGCGGCTGTTTTAGCAGCCGCTTTTTTATTATGAACAAAGATGATATTCTAAATATACTCAAAAAAATTACCTACCCAGGATTCAGCAGAGATATAGTTTCATTTGGAATGGTTAAAAATATAATTGTTAACGATGAAATCGTTACTGTTAACATTAATATCAAAAGCCAGAACGAAGAAAAGAAAAATCAACTAATCGATGAAATCAAAAGCACACTTCTTTCAGAGACCCCTTTCAAAGAAATAAAAGTTGATATTGGTGAAAATGTCTCAGATAGCAAAGGTCCGCAACCTACAGCTCAACAAGGACCTTCAACAATATCTGGAATAAAACATATTTTAGCTGTATCAAGCGGCAAAGGTGGCGTTGGTAAATCAACGGTTTCCGTTAATTTGGCACTTTCTTTAAGGGATTTAGATTTCAAGGTTGGTTTGTTGGACTTAGACATATATGGACCATCCCTCCCAGTAGTTTTAGGTTTAAACGAACAGCCCGAGCTTAATGATGACAGAAAGCTAATTCCTCTTGAATGTTTAGGTATGAAGGTTATGAGTTTTGGATTTATTAGTGGCAACCAATCTCCAACAATTTGGAGAGGTCCTCTCGTATCAAGAATGACCGAGCAATTTTTTTATGATGTAATGTGGGGAGATCTTGATTATCTGATTTTAGATTTACCTCCGGGAACAGGTGACATTCAACTAACCCTTACTCAAAAGCTTAAAATGGATGGAGCGTTGATTGTTACCACACCTCAAGACATTGCACTGGCAGACGTTGCAAAGGGTGCCGATATGTTTAGAAAAGTTAAAACTCCTGTCCTCGGTGTAATTGAAAACATGTCGGGGCTTTTTCTTGATGGCAAAGTAAGTCCAAATAGTGATCTTTCTATTGAAGGCCAGCCCGTAACTATCAAGGAGGATGGATCCTTTACAATCAGGATGGACCTATTTAAAAATGGTGGTGGCAGAACTGAGAGCGAAAGATTAGGAGTGCCATTACTGGGTCAAATACCCATATCTCAGGATATTATGGAAGCAACCGATTCAGGAAAACCAATTATTGAAGTTTATCCAGCTTCACATATTAGCGAAATCTACAAGGAAATTGCACGCAAAGTCATTGATCAAATAAATGTTTAATTACTTTACGCACGCAATTGTGCTAATTTTCATAGGATATGCATCAACATATCCGTTTTTCTTTTGGACTACACCTCTAAGTAAGATTGATCAAGGCTTTTACAGATTTAATCTTGGTAAATGTTGCGTTGTTGGATCTCTGGGTGTAATCGCTTATTATTTTATCCTACCTTATGATAATACTCAACTGACTGCCATTATTTGGTTGTCTATGTTAACAATAATTACAGCATTCTATTGGAACAGTAAAAAAATTAATAATGGAATTATTTCATTTATTTCAGCTTTGGGCTGTTATTCACTTATAGGCATCATTCAGCAGTTTCTTGATAGCGGAGCTCAGTTTAGTGCGCCATTTTCGGTTCTTCTTGGATCAGCAATAACTGCCGGTGTATTTTTTTCAATGATACTAGGTCACTGGTATTTAAATGTTGTCTCTTTGCCAATATCTCTTTTAAAAAATTCAGTTATGATATTATGGATTGCGTTGATTGTTAGAACTTTATTTGACATTTCTTATCTTGCACTAGCTCAACATGTAGATAGTTATGGTATTGAAAAAAATCTATGGCAATTTCTTTTTGAATTCGATGGTTTGTTACTTCTAGTAGCTTTTTTTATGGGGAATATGTTTCCTGTTATCATTAATTATTTCGTTTGGAAAACGTTAAAGCTTCAGGCTACTCAAAGCGCTACTGGATTGTTATATGTTTCTATAGTTTCAGTCTTATTTGGTGAAATCATTTATAAGTATTACCTACTGCAGTACGGTTTCGCTCTTTAGCCTAATGAAAAAGGATTACTTTACGAATCAAAAATTACCCTCATGCCCTGAGTGCGGTTGCAAGGATTTATACAAAAAAAAAGATTTTAATCAAGCTCTTGGATGTTTTGTCATTTTGATTGGCGCTGTATTTGTTCCTATTACTTACGGCATAAGCTTGGTGATTGTTTTCTTATTTGATCTGTTTCTTTACAAGAAAGTAAAAGACTCCATAGAATGTTATAAGTGCAAAGCCGAATTCAAAGATGTTGACGTACCACCTCTCCTTAAAGATTTCGATCATCACACTGCTGAAATGTATGAAGTTGATTGAACACATTAATTATTTAATTGAAACGAAATAAACACTAATTTCTAAATTATTTTAACCAAGGAAATCAAAATAAGAGTGAACACTGATCTTAGAAAAAAAGTGCGCGAGCTAGGTGATATACCCAATCATATAGCTATTATCATGGATGGCAATGGTCGTTGGGCTAAATCCAATAGCCTACCTAGGGCAGCTGGACACAAAGAAGGGATTAACTCCGTGAGGGAAATCGTTAGAGTATGTGGAGAAATGAATATTTCTTACCTGACCCTTTATACCTTTTCAAGTGAGAATTGGAACAGGCCAAAAACGGAAGTCTCAGCTATAATGAAACTACTTTTTTCAACTATCAAGAAAGAGATTAATAATCTCCACAAAAATAACGTACGTTTGACCACTATTGGCAATCTCAACGATCTTCCTCCAGAAACAAAGAAAAATATTGAGAACGGTATAATTCAAACCAGCAAAAATACTGGACTTAATCTGATTCTTGCGTTAAGCTATGGAAGCAGGCAGGAACTGATTAGAGCAATAAAGCGTATAGGTAGTAAAATTGAATCATCTCAGATCAAACCTGACGAAATAACTGAAGATTTATTAGTAGGGGAACTGTACTCGGCAGGAGTTCCAGATCCCGATTTAGTAATTCGAACTGGTGGTGAACACCGTCTCAGTAATTTCTTACTTTGGCAAGCAGCATATTCAGAATTACTTATCACGAACAAGTTTTGGCCAGAATTTCGAGAAGATGAACTATTAAATGGAATCATTGATTATCAAAAAAGACAACGAAGATTCGGCCAAACAGCTGAACAAGTATCAACATGAAGAAATTAATTATCCTCATTACTTTTTCGTTGCTTAGCGCTCAAGCCCCTCCCTCTTTTAAGCTCGCTGATATTATCATTAAAGGTAATAGCACAACCAGCAATAATATGGTTTTATATACCGCTGGTATCCAAAAAAATCAGGAAGTTACTGCTGAAGATTTTAGAAGAGCAGTTAAGCGGCTGTGGGATCTTGGAGTATTTAGCAACGTCCAAATTGATTTGAATGAAGAAACCCCTGAGGGTATTTCTATTACAATTGAAGTTGAAGAGTCTCCTGTCTTGGCAAAGATAACTATTGATGGAAACAAAAAAATACGTGACAAGAAAATCAAAGAAGTACTGTCATACAGAGTTGGAATGAGAATCAAGCCAAATTTCATCAATAGCTCAATGAACAAAATTCGAAAACTTTACAAAGAAGAAGGATTCTTTTTAGTTGAGATTAACGCAATTACTACACCAATTGATAGAAAAAACACCCAAAGAAATAATATAACCTTTACCATTAATGAAGGTAAGAAGATGAAAATAAAGGATATAATTATTGATGGAAGTGGTAAGAATAACTTTGGGTGGTTAGCCACAAAAAAATGGATTCCAATGCCACGCCTGCTTCGAGAAACTATGACCCA
>Ga0066378_10000579_pt1 | contig 15124 bp, 12 predicted proteins | sample Knorr_S23_td_DCM_FD_70947 | JGI IMG/M metagenome (GOLD analysis project Ga0066378, IMG submission 70947) | Marine microbial communities from Southern Atlantic Ocean transect - Knorr_S23_td_DCM_ad_71m_LV_A | ecosystem: Environmental > Aquatic > Marine > Oceanic | place: Southern Atlantic ocean...
GCGAGATTGTTCTTGCGATAGTTTGACACGGGCGTTGCTAGGGCCTGTCTCGAGTGAAAGGCGAGTATTCTGAGTGATGCCCGCGACAAGTGTCAGGGCTAGGCTGCTAGGCCCGATTTCTACATGGCGTTCGACAATTGGGCGACCTGAGCTCACAGATGTAGCCCAATGCTCGCGAACGAGAGTGCCTTGTATTGCGTATTCAAGGACAACTCCTTCTTCGACGAGTTGCAAGGCCTGGAAGCGTCCATGCGATTCGGACAAAGGACCGCGTCCGACTTCCTCCGGGCTCGGGGCTGGTGAGCGGGGATCGGAAAGCTGTAGTCTCTCGCCTGTTTGCCATCCCGGATAGATTCCATTCGCCAGCCAGAGATCGCCATCCGGTTTGGGCAGCTCCGATTGTCCCCCCTGAGTTTTTCTTCCCCAGGGGTGATAAGACTTAGGGGCTAGGGCGATTGGCGTAACGCCAGAACCCGTCCAGATTGCAGAGACTCTAAGCAGGTCGTTGTCGAAGCAGGCCCAGCAATTGTTACCGAGGTTCAGGATGATTCCACGAGGGGTTAGATTGTTGTCGGCTATAGTTCCGTAACCGGTTTCTCGAGCATCTATGATGGATGAGAAAAACGGGTAGTCAGGCTCTACCCAATCCGCCCAGGGCGTTGATCTCTCCCTCGTCTGGCTTCGGACGGTAGTCAATAGGGAAACACTGAAAAGCAGTGCCGTAAAAAACCTTAGATTGAGTAGGGGGATCGCGTGAAGCATCGGCGTGAAATTTGAATCAGCACGGGAGAGGTCGCAAGAATTTACGTTTTGATCGGGTTAGCCCTGCATTTTGGCGGAAATGCCAAATTGACAGGTGACAGTATTGCGCGCGATACTGCGCGTTTAGACGAAACGTTACTCCGATGAAAGAGAAGAAAACCATCCCTTCGACTAGAATTTCCCGCCGCCAGTTTGGGAAAGTGTCTGCTGCCGCCATGGCTAGCAGTGCCTTCAGTTTCAGCATCCTGCCGAGCCATGCCCGGGGACGCTTGACCAAGCCGACGGTCGTCGGGATTGGTATCGGCGGAAAGGGCCGCGTTGACATCACTCATTGTGAAGAAGCCGGATTCGATGTGGTGGGGCTGGTCGACACCGCGGATTCGACGAAAATGTCGTCTTTGGATATGGAGAACCGGCGCCTCAAAGGCGTTGTGGAAACACGCAGTCAATATCCGGATGCCAAGTTCTTCGCCGACTATCGGGAAATGTTCGAGAAGATGGGCGATAAAGTGGACGCGGTAATCGTCTCGACTCCTGACCATCATCATTTTCATGCATCCGCCATGGCCATGGAGCGCGGCAAGCACGTGTACTGTCAAAAGCCGCTTACCCACGGCGTATGGGAAGCCCGCATGATGACCAAGCTGGCTGAAAAGCATGGGGTTAAGACGCAGATGGGTAACCAGGCCCACGCCAATGATCACATGCGTCGTTGCGTAGAATTGATTCGGGCAGGAGTGATCGGCAAGGTACGCGAAGCCCATACTTGGACGAATCGTCCAATCTGGCCGCAAGGATTCGCCAAGCCGCCTGCCAAGGAAAAGGTTCCAGCCTGGCTGGACTGGGAGCAATGGATTGGACCGGCTCCGGAAGTTGGATACAATGCGAACATTGCTCCATTCGCATGGCGCGGTTGGTGGGATTATGGAACGGGCGCCCTAGGAGATATGGCCTGCCATATCATGGACATGGCCTACTGGGCAGTTGATCCTGGAGCTCCCACAAGCGTTAAAGCCGAGCAAGAGGGAGCGACCAAGATTTCGCCGCCAATCAATTCCAAGGTGGTATGGGAATTCCCATCAGGTCAGTATACCTCGAAACGAGGCTTCAGGTATTACTGGTACGATGGCTACGTGAATGCCGACTTCGATCGGGAAACCTGGTCGCTGATCAAGCACAGCCAGGAATATAACCATCCCGATGAAAAAGTCTTAGGCGGCATGCCCTTCCAGCAATTCGGCAGCGTTGTGATCGGGGAAGCAGGAAAGCTCATTTTCAATCGCCAGCGCAGTCGCTGGTTCGTGCATTCCAACAACGACATCGATGGATTCGATTGGCCGGATAGGACCATCGCTCGGGCTTGGGACCAAGATCCGTACAAGGAATGGTATGACGCGGTGACGGGCCGCATCGAGCAAGCCGAGTCGCATTTCGGTCAAGCCGGGCCATTCACGGAAACCGTCCTTCTCGGGGTCATCGCCCAGCAGAATCCCGATACGGAATTGGAATGGGATTCCCAGGGCATGAAGATCAAGGGCCGTTCCGATCTAGACGCTCTCGTGAAGCGCGACTACGCCAAGGGCTGGAAGTACAAGATTGATAGCTAGGCGAACTAGAACTAGGAATTTCAGGGCGTGGCTTTCGAGCCGAGCCTTTTTCTTCAGCTGCTAACAGTGGGGTCGCCGCTTATGGTGACGGGTGAATTGATGGGAGTCGATTTCAAGCGCGGTCTTCGCGAGCGAAGTCCCTACCACTTTGCGTGATTCGTTGCTGAATAGGGTAGCGGCCGATCTCTCAGCGGCCACGAATGATATTAGGTGAGCTCGCCGATCGTTCCGGTGCTGGCGTTGTTGAACGAGTCCTTTTCGATACCGTACTTTTGCAGCAGCGTCAGGTGAAGGTTGGCAAGGGGCGTGTGTTCGTTGCAGATGACGTGTCCGAGGGGTTTGAGGCTTCCGCCACCCCTGCCCGCGAGCACGATAGGGAGATTCTCTTTCTTGTGGCCATCCCCGTCCTTCATGCTGGAGCCATAGAGCACGGTGGAGTTGTCGAGGAGACTGCCATTGTCTTCGTCAATGGACTTCATGCGATCTAAGAAGTATGCTAGCTGCTTGATGTGCCAGCGGCTGACACGGGTGTATTCATCTACGGCTTGATCCTGAAACTTGTGATGCGACATTCCGTGGTGGTCTGAAGTGACGCCATCCAGGAAGCTGAAATTCTGACGGCTGAATCCGTGGGCGGTCATCAGTGTTCCCACGCGTGCGGTGTCGGTCCAGAATGCCAGCACCATGAGATCGATCATCAGTTTCAGATGCTCTTGGCGATCTTCAGGAATGCCTGCGTCAGGCCGCTGCAGATATGGGGGAGATAGCGGCTTCCACCAACGTTCAGATGGATTGAGCGTCTTCTCGATTTGGACTTCCACTGAGCGTACGCTGTCGAGGTATTCACTAATTTTGGACTGATCCTGACTGCTTGCATTGCGTTGAAGGCTCTTGGCGTCTTCCAATACGAGATCGACGACGCTTCTCCGTTGCCGCGCTTGGAGCAGGGCCTCTGGGCCGGACTTATCGCGGAACATGCGGTCGAAGGCGACGCGTGGATTGATCTTCGGGGAGATGCGGGTGGTTTCCGAGCCCCAAGAAACCGTGTTGGCAAAGGAAATCGGCTCGTTTCCCGCTGATCCCTGGCGGGGTGGTTCTGTGCCTAGCGTAACCGAGGGAAAAGGGGTTTCGTTGCCGATAGCGTTGGCCACGATTTGAGCGAGGGAAATGGTGTTCTTTCTTCCCTTGATCGTTGTCCCAGTCAGGAAAGAACCCGTCATCTGGACTTGTCCTCGTCCGGTATTATCGATGTAAGAAAGGATCGATAGCTGTTGTCTGACTTCGGCAGATTCCAACGTTTAAAGCGAAACAGGGGGATTGGGAACGATGAGAGCTAACGGTAAATACGACATCCCAACTGGCGGACTTGCTTCGCGTCATGGGTCGACTGTAGAAGTAGAAATCGGTTATGGCACCATCTACATGGCTCGGTTGGGTTCGGGGTCGGACGGAGATGTTAGGCCAGACAGTTGTCGCGATTTCAAGTATGATCCCAAGTTGGCCTTGGAATACGCGGAGTTTGCCGTCTCGCTCAAGGGAGCGTTGAAAGAATTTTGCGGATCCATGAGCGACCTGGTAATGAAAACCGTCGACGGGGCGCTAACGTTGCTCTTTCGCTGAGTGAAGCCGAAAGATTTAGAACCGGCGATCTGAGGTCGTGAACCATTAATAGACAAGTAGATTTCCTTCCGGTCTATGGAGAAAGCTTGTGTAGACAGAAAGACTAACAAAAGTGAAGGGATGGGTATAGTTAAGATATCAGATGTGGCGGACGCAACGCGGCGTCTCAATTCGCACCCACTCTATTCCTCGCTTCGGGATTTGAGTGATTTGAGGACGTTTATGGAGCACCACGTGTATTCCGTGTGGGATTTCATGTCCCTCGCGAAGTGCCTTCAGGAGACAATTGCCCCGACGAGTCAACCTTGGTTGCCGAGGGGCGAAGGCTCTCTATGCCGATTTGTCAACGAACTCATTTTGGAGGAGGAGTGCGACGAAGGGCCCGATGACGGGGAATACCTGAGCCATTTCGAAATTTACCTGAGGTCGATGGTCGAAATAGGAGCCGAGATCGGGCCCTGTAAACAGTTTCTTGATACCGTTGAAAATCACGGCTTGGTCAAGGCTCTGGAACTGCCCTGTGTTCCAAGCCCGTCGAAGGCCTTCACTCGAGCGACTTTCGATATCATCGGTTCGAACAAGCCTCACAAAATTGCTGCTGCGTTTGCCCTTGGCAGAGAAAATATTATACCCGACATGTTCAGGGAGATACTAAAGAATTCAGAGGTGCTTGAAGGGGAGGCTCCAACTTTCCACTACTACTTAAATAGGCACGTGGAGCTTGATGAAGGGCAGCACGGTCCCATCGCTTTGCGCTTGCTAAATAGCCTGTGCGGTGGCGAGGAGGGTAAAGCTAGTGAGGCGATTCACGCTGCCGAGCAGGCTATCGAAAACAGGATAAGGCTTTGGGATGGCGTACTTGCTTCGATTGGCGGTGAAGCATTGGTGCCAGCTTGAGAGGCATTAACAGGCCTCCGGGTTGGAAAAGTGCGATACTTGAGATCCCCAAGGGGGCGGTTCGTCACTTGTAGCCAGCGGCATCGCTTGCCCTCCGAGGGCAAGTGTGTACGCGACGAGTCTATCACGGTGAAACTTGCTGCCTATGGTGGATTAACTTGCCTGCAACGTAATTAGGATTTGCTGGACAACCGTGTTGGAACCCGAGCTTATCTTGAGAGGCCTCGGGGGCAGTAGCTGTTAGGTAGGGCAGAATTGCAAAGAAGAACAATTGACAATTGATCGCGAAAAAATCGGCGGGCATTGATATTTATGTCGGTACGGTTACAGTTAGGATTGAGAAAGGGTCGGGCTGTAGAAGTTGAAGGCGTGTTTCAATGGTCGTTTGATTGTGACCGGCGCCGAAGGGTTGCCCGAGAAGATCGTGGAAGCGGTGAGAGCGAGAGCTGTCGCGGAGCCCAGGGGAAAGATCTTCTCAGATGAAGTTGGCGAGAGTCCACTCCAATTGCAGCCCAAACTGTTGAGTTATTTACAGGAAAAGAGTTTTAGCCGAATCGGTGGCGAGGAGCAACTGACCAGTAACGCCCGCATTTTAGCCGCGACCAATCGCGATCTTAAAGCCATGGTCGAGGATGGGCGTTTTCGCGAAGATTTGTACTTTCGCCTCAATGTTTTGCCGATAGAGGTGCCGCCTCTCAGAGATCGAAAAGACGACATACGGGGATTGTTCGATCACTTCATTACGAGATTGGCGGAAGTAGAGGGGAGATCGCGGTCGCTGAATATCGAACCAGGCGTTTATGAATTTCTCTTGGGCCGCGATTGGCCGGGGAACGTGTGCGAACTGGATCCCAGAATCCCCGGTCCCTTGGTTCCGTGGGAGAGTTTTTAGCGAACCGTCCCTTGTCTGAAATCGAACAAGAAGCCATCAAGCAGACGATACTCGCCTGTAGAGGCAATAAGAAGGCGGCGGCAAAGGCGTTGGGCATCGCGGAAAAGAGCATCTACAACAAGATTAATAAATACGAGATCGATTTGTAGCTCTTTAGATTTGGCAATAGAATCTTAACAGCCTAGAGTTAGAGGTTTATGGGTCGTTTTTTCTTATCCCTCACCTCGTCGGTCGGTATCGGGTATGGCGTTGTCCTAGTGCTGTCTTTTTCCGCCAGCTCCTCTGATTGGCCGCAGTGGCGCGGTCCCGAGCGCGATGGCGTTTGGCTGGAAACGGGCATCGTTTCAGAGTTCGCTAATGAAAAGATGCCGGCTGCGTGGAAAGCTCCGGTAGGGTCAGGCTACTCCGGGCCAACAGTGGCTGATGGACGCGTCTATTTGACTAGCTACGTGGATGAGCCGAAGCAGGTCGAGCAAGTGCATTGCGTGGATCAGGCTACGGGCAAGGAAATCTGGAAGCATGTTTACGATTGCGAGTATATGGATATTGGATACCCTCTGGGTCCTCGAGCGGCGGTAGCTATCTTCGATGGCAAAGCCTACGCTTTGGGTACCATGGGGCATCTGCACTGCTTGGATACGGCCACCGGTGAAGTGATTTGGAAAAGTAGTTTCGAGGACGATTTCAACGCCGCCATACCGGTATGGGGAATTACGGCTTCGCCTTTGGTCGACGATGATCGTGTTTATGTTCAGGTTGGGGGACAACCGGATGCCGTGGTTATGGCTTTTGACAAGAACACGGGTGATGAAGTGTGGCGTTCTCTTGATGGAGGAGCTTCCTACTCGGCGCCAAAGTTCATCGAACAGAATGGCAGGCAATTGCTCCTCGTGTGGACAGGCGATTGGTTCGCTGCTCTAGAGCCGATGTCGGGCGAGCCGGTATGGAAAAAGAGGTTCAACCGAGCCAAAGGGGTGATCAATGTGGCTGATCCAGTGGTAGACAAGTCGACGGGGCGGATTTTTCTGACCTCTTTTTACGATGGGTCCTACCTCTATAAACTGGATACGGATAAAATGGATGTCGATTTGCTCTGGAAGCGCAAAGGGCGAAGCGAAATTCACACGGATGCGTTGCACAGTATTATCATGACCTCCGTGATTTTAGGAGACTACGTTTACGGACTCGATAGCTACGGGGCTATGCGCTGCCTCGATCTGCAGAACGGGGACCGTGTTTGGGAAGATCAGACTTTGGTGGACGAGGGTCGATGGGCCACGGCCTTCTTCGTGCAGAATGGGGAGCAGACCTGGATGTTTACCGAAAAGGGGGAGCTCGTGATCGGCAGCCTTTCCCCGAGCGGATTTAAGAGCCTTTCCAAAACAAAGCTGATCGATCCGACAACCTTCCTGCCAAGGCGCAACGACAACATTCTTTGGTCGCATCCAGCCTTTGCGGACAAGCACATATTCGTTCGCAATGACGAGCACTTGATAAGCGTGGATCTGTCGCTTTAGAATTGCCGGCAGGGCGATGCCCTTCGAAACTCATCGGACATTGCTTACCTGATGTCGGGTTTTGCTCGCCGGGTCCCGTCCATTTTTTCGGCGAGCAGGCTTCCGGGGCCTGTTTGTTGCCCGTTTGCGACTGCCGTGTAGCTGGCGAACTTTCTCGCTATCGCTCTTGTAGTTCGCGTTCGTCCTGATTTCCCGAAATCGTTGTCTGGCTAATCTGACGGCCTCCGCGTGGTCAACTATGGGATGGGGATAATCTGCTGTCGGCCGCAGAAAGTTGTCAGTTCCCCAATCGTGTATTTCTGGAGTTGAAAGTCTGGCGATTTCCGGAACCCATTGGCGAATAAAGGTCGCCTTAGGATCATGATCCATTCCTTGTTTCACTGGATTGTAGATACGCAAAGTATTGATTCCCGTGGTACCGCTTTGCATCTGCAATTGGGAAATGTGAATTCCAGGTTCGTAGTCAATGAACGTTTGGGCGAGAAAGTCTTTGATGAGCCGCCAGTCGAGCCAGAGATCGTAGGCGGCGAATGAGACGAGCATCGCTCGCATCCTGAAGTTAATCCATCCGTGGGCTCTGAGGTAGCGCATGCAAGCATCGACGAAAGGGTATCCCGTTTGTCCTGATCGCCATGCCTCGAGCAAGTTCGCGTTGGGTGTTCCAGAGCGAAGATTATCAAGGCTTCGGTTGAAGCAGCTAAACTCGATTTGAGGCTCCATCTCGAGCTTTTGAGTGAAGTGGCAGCGCCAATGCATTCGGGAAAGGAATGAGGTCAAGGACCTGGGCCGCGGTCCTTCGCTGGAAAGCCCGCCTTTTTCGGCCTTCAGTTCGGCGACTCGAGCCCGTGTAGCTTGGACGACAACTTTAGATGAAATGCACCCCCAAGCGAGATAGGGACTTAGGCGAGAGCAGTGATGGGGAGCGGAGATCGGACTGCTCATGAGTTTTTCGTAGCTTTTGCTGCGGGTCTCGAGAAAAGAATCGAGAAGCTCGCGGGCTGCTTTCTCTCCTCCGAAAAGCTTATTTTCGTATCCAAATTCCTGATTAATTTTCAAGTCTGAGGTACTTGGCAATGAAACTCCGGTAATTCGCAGGTCCGGCACCTTGGTGGAGTCCGGGATTGGAATTATCTGAGCATTCATTCGTTCGTTCCATTTTCGCGACCATCCATCCCGGTTTCGAAGTCCTCGGATGACACCATTTTGCGGATACTCAATTAATTTGATACCCTGTTCTCTGGTCCAATTTCGCACGCGTCGGTCTCGCTCGAAGGAAATGGCGTTTCCTGTTTCTTCGTGACAGTGAATGACGATTTTTCCGTAGGCTGACAACAAGTGAGTGAAGGCGGAAACAACATCTTCGTCCAAAACTAGGAGGGGAAGCCCCATTTTGCGGAGGGAATCTCTAAGCTCATTTAGCGCTTCAGAAACGAAATTCCAGTGTAACGAGCTACAATCAGGCGCTCTTAGCATCCGACGTTCAACAAGGAATAAAGGCAGAACGGGGCCGCTTTTGCATGCATTTGATAACGGGGTATGGTCGAGTGTTCGAAGATCCCGCTTGAACCAGACAATCTGTATTGTATGCGACACTACTAATATGAAAGCCCTGCGGCGACGGAGGATTGAATTCGCTCCCAGATGGCTGGCAGACGTTTTTTGAACGGGAAGAAGCCTTTTTGAGCGTGAGGAAATAGATCGGCTTCCCACCATCTTCGAAACAAACGAAGTTTGGATCCGCTAGAGGCTATGCTAGCCTCGATCTCGGCCCACTCATCATTCCAATCTCCAACGTAAGGCTGAGCACAGACGACAGTCTCGAGCTGATGATCGCTAATCCAGTCGACAATTGCATTCGCGTGATTTTGACAGACAAGGACAGTGGAGATTCCCAGGTTTTCGAGTCGACCAACGGTATCATCCATCGACGAACGTCTGAAGTCGACGACTCTTTGGCTGACACCGGCACTGGCGTATCGGTTTTCGGGGAAAAGGGCTAAGGCGGTTTGAGGCCCATTTTCGCCGAAGTCAGGTATGCTAGCATCGTCGTCGGTAAAGATGAATCCGTATTTTGATGGTCGAACGATTTCGATGGGAGCGGCTTGGATGCGGGGCGACAACGTTTGGATTGGGTCTTCAGTGAGCGCCACGGCTGTGGAAGCGAGTTGAGTCGGAGCGAAGCGATTTTCGGTGTATTTCGCGATATTACTACGGCGGGCCAAATAGGTTTTCCCCTTTGTGTGCAAGCCAGCCACCCATCTCCAACTGAGCGTATTGCTTGCTACGTCGCCATCTAGAAGATGGGACATGAAGAAATGGGCTCCAGCCTGCCATGGCAGTTTTAGGGTGAAAATCCAAATGCTGGCAAACCACATGCGAGCGTGGTTGTGCAGGTAACCGGTTTCAACGAGCTCTTTTACCCAGCTGTCGAAACAGTCAATTCCAGTTCTGCCGCTCTCCGCAGTGGCGATATCTCGAGCGAGAGAGTCGTCCATTAGGACTAAATTTAGATCGCGTCGATACTGATTCCAGATAGCCCGATGGTTTTCCAGGTATCCTTTCCAGTAGACCCTCCAAAATAACTCTTCCAGGAACTTGCGGCATTGTCGCTCGGAGTGTTTCGATAGCGCGGCTTGGGCGCACTCGGCTTCGTTCAAAAGACCGATTCGAATGTAGGGTGAAAGACCGGAGACCTTCGGGTTATCATCTCGGCCAAAGTCGTAATTGCGACATTTATAATATTCCAGGCCGGCACGAGGGCAGAAAAAATTAAGCCTCGCCAGAGCTGTAGATCTTGCAGCCGTGGTAGAACTCCCATCCCATGTTATCACCTGTAAAATCAAATCCAGGCAGAACAGATGGGCCAATCTGAGAAGTTGCTAGGCAAAGAATTGAACAGATTTTGGCAGAGCAAAGGAGTATGGCGCTCCCGCACGCTGCCTACGCGGATAGGTGCAGATTCGTACGCAATGACAAGCTGCTGATCAGCTTGGGCCTGTCTGATTAGGGAAACTTGACGAAAACAGGGTTTTGTGGGAATGTTTTCTCGCTTCGGCGACGACCCATTTATCCCAAAATCGTGAGTTTTATCCCCGACAGAACGGCCCTATCCTATATAGCCCCTTGGCTGGCGAGTTTGCCTTTCCTGTCAGTGTCTATTCAACTTGTTCAAGCAGAGGAAGTTGCGCAGCAGGAAGAAGCTTTATGGGCCTTTCAGCCGCTTTCCAATCCGAATAGGCCGGAAGTCGAGACGGAAGAATGGGTACGCAACCCGATTGACGCGTTTATTCTTTCGAAACTTGAGAAATCGGGCTTCGAACCCACATCAGAAGCCGATAGGCAAACGCTTATTCGCAGAGCCTCATTTGACTTGATCGGTCTGCCGCCGACTCCGGATGAGGTGGCCGACTTCGTAAATGACCCCCGTTCCGATGCCTATGAGCGACTGATCGATCGGCTGCTCGATTCGCCGCGATATGGCGAGCGGTATGCCAGGCATTGGCTGGACTTAGTTCGCTACGCCGACTCGGATGGATACAAAGCGGATCAGCTTAGGCCTAATGCTTGGCGTTATAGGGACTATGTCATTGAGTCATTCAATGAGGATAAGCCTTATTCGCGCTTCGTAGAGGAGCAGATAGCGGGCGACGAATTGTATCCAGATAGTGATGCTGCTAAAATGGCGACCGGCTATTTAAGATTATGGCCATATGAGGACAACCAGCCCGATATGGGACGACATTGGGCGGCGATTCTGGATGACATGACGGATGTTACGGGAGATGTATTTCTCGGCCTTAGCATGAAGTGCGCTCGTTGCCATGACCACAAATTCGATCCGATCTCCCAGAAGGACTATTATAAACTGCAATCCTTCTTCGCTGCTTTGTCGCCTTGGGAAGAAGTCTACTTGGGCGGTGAGGATGCTGAAAAGGCTTACCATAAGGAGTTGTCTCGATGGGAAGAGGCGACTGTAGAACTGAGAGCGGAGATTGAGGTTATCGAATCGGCTTCTTTGAAGATAGGCTGGGATGCCGCTTTCGCAAAACTGCCGCCCTATGTGCAGGATATCGTGCTTAAGAATGAACGCACTCCTTACGAAGAGCAGCTAGCTCGCTTCGCCGAGAAAATGATCGGTTGGCGGTCGAACAAGGACCTGCAAAAGAATATAGCTAAAGAGGATTTAGAAGAGTGGAATGAGCTTACGTCGCAGCTTGCCGAATACGATGAAATCCGACCAATAGAGCGGGAGCGAGTGGCTTCAGTTCGTGACGTCGGTATGGTATCTCCAAAAGTATTTGTGGAATCCAAAGGGAAGAAGGCCGAAGTTGATCCCGGTTATTTGGCGATTCTCGGTTTGGAAGATCCCGAGATAGAGCCGGTACCCGAGAATCCGAATACAACTGGCAGGCGAGCGGCTTTGGCCGATTGGCTAACCGAAGGGTCTAACCAACTAACTACTCGCGTAATGGCTAATCGCTTGTGGCAGTGGCATTTCGGGCAGGGGATCGTAGCGTCTAGTAATGATTTCGGTTCTTTGGGTGATCGGCCGAGCCATCCCGAATTGCTAGATTGGCTGGCTGTGCGATTTGTGGAGGAGGGTTGGAGCCTAAAAGCCATGCATCGTTTGATCATGACCTCGTCAACCTATCGTCAGGGATCGGTCAATCATAATGAACTCGCGGAACGGGTCGACGCCGATAACCGCTTGCTTTGGCGTATGCCCGTTAGACGAATGGATGCGGAACAACTGCGGGACTCGATGCTATTCGTCGGTGGCGATATGGATTTGGCGATGGGGGGTCCTGGGGTTTCTGAAGAAGATTCGTCCCGGCGTTCCATCTACGTCTTGAATAAGCGAAACAAGCTTCGGACCATGATGAACAAGTTCGATACTCCCGATTTGCATAATAGCTGTCACATGCGCGACGTGACGACAACCGCTCTGCAGGCCTTGTCGCTGATGAACGGGGAATGGCCACTTACCCGAGCGGAATCGTTTGCTGAGCGACTATTGAAAATCGAATCAGACGGCGTCGAGAAGCGGATTGTCGCTGCTTACGAAATTGCTCTAGGCCGGACGCCGGAAGTGGAGGAGATTCAATTGGCGCAGAGCTTTATAGAAGAGCCAAGCTCGCTGGAATCTTGGGTCGACCTCTGTCACGTATTGCTGAATACGAACGAATTTATATACATCAACTAACCAGAGGCGCAGTTTAGTGAAGTTCTACCGAGACCGTCGAAACGATATGATACCGCACAGGGAAGCCCCCGTTTCCAGGAGGGACTTTATTATGCGAACCGGTGGCGGCTTTTCGGGTCTAGCGCTGGCGGGAATGCTAGGCTTGGACAAGGCTTTTGCGGCCCCGCCCAATCCTCTCAGAGCCAAAGTGGGGCACTATTCGGGAGCGGCAAAACAGGTGATATTCCTTTTCATGGAAGGTGGTCCTAGTCACCTCGACCTTTTTGATCCCAAGCCCTTGCTCAACGAACTGCATGGAGAGGGGCTTCCCAAGAGTTTTAAGGAGCCGATTACAGCTATGGGCGAACAAGGATCGCCCTTGCTCGGTTCTCCCCGCAGATGGAAACGGCATGGTCAAAGCGGATTGTGGGTATCGGATTGGTTTCCTCATATTGCCAAACACGTGGATGACCTGGCAGTGGTTCGATCCTGCTGGGCGGATGGACTCAATCATGTTGGATCGGTCTGCCAAATGAATACCGGTTCGATCTTAGGTGGCCGCCCCTCGCTTGGGGCTTGGACTGTTTATGGGCTTGGTTCACTCAACGATAACCTCCCGTCCTATGTTGTGCTGACCGACCGCGAAAAGATGCCTTTGGGAGGCGTACGCAACTGGGGAACGGGATTCATGCCGGCGACCTATCAAGGGACGCTTTTTCAGAATGGTTCGACCCCGATCCAGAATCTGGTTCCACCGGAGGGAATGACGGATTCCCGTCAGCGCAAGAAGCTGGACATGCTGGCGAAGTTGAACCGCAAGCATTCGGAAAAGAATGCCTTCGATGACGAATTGGAGGCCCGCATAAATGCTTACGAAATGGCATACCGCATGCAATCGGAGGCCCCGGAAGCAGTGGATCTCTCCCAGGAATCCGAGGCAACCAAATCGCTGTACGGGCTCGACCGAAAAGAAACCGAGGGCTATGGGAGACAATGCTTGCTGGCCCGTAGATTGGTGGAGCGTGGCGTTCGCTTCGTGCAGGTTTACAGCGGTTCGGGAAGCGCTTGGGATACGCATGCTAATCATGAAAAACGGAGTACGGACCTTTGCCGATCGGTGGATCAGCCGATTTCCGGTTTGCTGAGCGATCTAAAGCAACGCGGCATGCTAGAGGATACGCTTGTCATTTGGGGTGGCGAATTCGGTAGAACGCCAATGAGCGAAAAGGGCAATGGCCGCGATCACAATCCATTTGGATTCACCATGTGGATGGCTGGCGGCGGTGTTCAAGGTGGGCAAACAATTGGTTCGACGGACGATCTAGGCCTATGGGCTGTTAGCGAAAAGGCCCATGTGCATGACATCCATGCCTCCATTCTGCACGCGATCGGGTTGGATCATATGGCGCTTGAGTTCAAGACAGGTGGTCGGCTGGAACGTCCAACGATTAACACTGGTAACGTGATTCGCAAGCTGTTTGTCTAGAGGGTCGCGTCTTCTCCGGACTTCCGTATCGCCATGCGGGTGAAGATGGTTCCGAGGATCTCGAAGAAAACGGTGCTGCTGATAACGATCGGCAACAAGTATTGTCTGTATTCGGGAAATTGATTCGACGCTACCAAGGCCATGCCGATCGCGACTCCCGCTTGGGGCAATAGCGCTGCTCCCACCCATTGCTGCGTCCATCTGCTGGAGCCGCTCAAGATGCTGCCAAGACGTCCGCCCAAGTATTTCCCAATTGAGCGGGCCAATATGTAGGAGATCCCGATGATGCTGATTTCTCGCAATGCATCAACCTCCAGGGAGGCTCGCGCGAGGAAGAAGGAATTTACATGAAAGGCCACTCGATTCCTTCTATGGCGTGAAATGGGCGAGTGTGGTGTCTGGCGAAGTTCGCGATGACGGCGCCCATCGCTATGGTGGCGATCAAGTGGGGCACTTCCAGCCAGATCGCCAGGCCACCACAAAGTAAAGCGACTCCCACCGCTTCGGATAAAATCGGTTCTCCAGATTTGATTCGGCCAGTCAGAAGAGGGGCTGGCAGCCCTACTGCCAATCCCAGCAGGAGAGCTCCCCCGATTTCCCGGGTGGCAGCGATCGCGAAAAAGGACTCTCGGCCATTGCCGTTCATCGATCCGACGATCGCCATTCCCAACCCGAAGAGGGCCAATGCCCAGATGTCATCCAAGGCGACGATGGAAAGCAGCAGACTGCTGAATTTGCCCTGGCTCTCCGATTCGGTGACGACATCGAGGACAGCTGCGGGAGCCGTAGCCGACGCAATGCATCCGAGTATGACGGCGATTTCAATGCTAACGCGACGGGCAATCAGACTCAGGCTGACGAATAGAGCGGTGATGACGGCAGCGCTGATATAGATCCAGAAGACTTTGCGTTTGTAGCCCTTAAGCGACTTGCCAGTGAGTTTGCCCCCTAAAAGGAATCCAACCATCAGAAGCGTCATGTCGGCGATGATTTCGAAATGGTCTTCGAAGACGTGAGGAATGAGGCCGAAGCCTTGCTTGCCGATAACGGCCCCAAAAGCGAGGAGTAGGGTAACTCTTGGCAAAAAGGCGCGGCTGGCCAAGTTGGATACAACGAGACCAAGGAGAAGGATGCCTCCGATAGCCATGAGAAACTATTAGG
>Ga0066378_10000584_pt1 | contig 15071 bp, 15 predicted proteins | sample Knorr_S23_td_DCM_FD_70947 | JGI IMG/M metagenome (GOLD analysis project Ga0066378, IMG submission 70947) | Marine microbial communities from Southern Atlantic Ocean transect - Knorr_S23_td_DCM_ad_71m_LV_A | ecosystem: Environmental > Aquatic > Marine > Oceanic | place: Southern Atlantic ocean...
CTAACTCCAAAATAAACTTAAACTTTTAAAAAAGTTGTGATTTAAAACACTTGAGATGAATGTTTTTAAGATTTCTTTTTCCCATCTTGTTTTAGTAATTCATCTATTACTTTTGATAGCTCACCTTCAAAATCCTCACCCTCATGAAACCCTCTTTTAATCAATTTGATCTCACGATATTTATCCAAGACAAATAATCTAGGAAGAACTCTATCTGGAACATAAGTCTCCATTGCCATTCCATAAGTATCAAGCAATAATGGCATCGTTAAACCACGTTCTTTTAAAAAAGGGCCTGGTTTTGGCGCATCTGCATATTGAGGAACGGAGCGTGTTGCATCCGTAATATCGATCAAAAAGATTCTGACCGCATCATTTTGATATTTTTGCCATAGGTTTTCAAGAAGTGGCAATTCTTTCATACATGGCTGACACCATGTTGCAAAAAAACTAACCAAAACAATATGCCGAGTAGGTTGAGATGCTGGACGTGATAATTTTTCCCCTGACCATCTAGTCAACATTTCATATTTTCCATCCAAAGTTCTAAGAGCAAATTTTGGTGCAATATCACCTACTTTTAACTGAACGATTTCAGGCTTTACATTTCCATCTTTATTTTGGGCTTTGATGAAAGTCACGTTGAGCGACATAAAAGCAATAAATAATAACAAACTTCTGTTCATATAAAACTTCCCTATACTAAATGCAAATATATAAAAAATATCAATCAATAAGAATCATTACCTTGCAATTCGATAGAAATTTTCCATTCATGTCAGCAGTTTTCACTTTATTAACATCATTGGAAGCAATAACAATATCCGTTTTGTTTTGCCCCTGAATTCCAATTCCTTTAACTACAAGAGGATTTCCAGTAACTCTTGGATCAACTTGAGCTTGTTCCAAATTCTTTGAATAACCAGCCACACCAAATTTCACAGCGAACTCTCTTGTAAAATTTCCCGGCCCATAAACGGTCGATCCATTTTGATCTAAAATTTTTGGTGACATTGCTGGTCTTAATCCTAAACCTCGAGCATCAATGATAAGACCTGTTACATTTCCAGGTTGAGGTGTGTTTGGAACAACAACTGGAGCCGGTGATCCAGGTGCAACAGGTGGAGCTGGAGGAGCAAAACCAACAGCTGGCATAATGATTTCTGAAATCCCTGACATATGAACTTCCATTTCAAGTTCTATAGAAGAGTCACTTAAATAACGAATGTCAGAACTACTACCTCTTCCATCACCATCGATATCTTTGATTCTAGCACCTTTTACCATTCCCTCAACTTTAGTCTTTACAAGATCATTTTCGATAGCAGCACCTCTAACAGTTGTTTCAGAAGTAACAGTAACTGCCATTACTGTTTCTAATAAATTTCTCATCGCATCTACCTTTGCTGCTCTTACCGCAGTTGCACGAGCCATACCTGGATTTTGAGCAAGGGGCGAAATTGCACCAATTCCAGTGGCAACGATAAAACCATTTGAATAATTCAAAGCACCATTTCCTGCTGGTTCGACAGCGTCATTAGCTCCCCAACCCCAACCTTGAGCATGAATTAAAGAGCATGTGACAAAAATAATGATAATAACTTTTTTAAATTGATTCATTTTGAACTCCATTATTGAGAAATTTGAGCTGAAATACGATTACCTGATAATCCTGTAACCTCAATTGAGGCATCTGATGATTGATTTTGCATTAAGGCCATTGCTAAATCCTGAGATTTGCCTTCATATAAAATTTGAAATTCAGCAACTCCATCATTAAAACCTTTTTCAAAAGCACTTTGAATACCAGGAATCATTTGCGATTTAAGATGGCTTCCAAGAGCCATATAACTAGAAAAATTAACATTTGTGACAACCAAAAATACATTAATAGCATTAGATTGTTGAGTACTCCATTTTTTAATCAACTGACCAATAATATCTGAACCGAGAACTGATGAAGCTTCATTGACTGCATTAATTCCCGCTGTAGAAGGTGAAATATGAGGTTTTTTACCTCTTGCTTGGGGGACAATTGCTAATAATTCTCCAGTATCTGCTCTAACTATTTTACCATTTATATCTGCTTGTCCGGATGTCATTTGAAAATTTCCAGCTCCTATGACACCTCCAGATGAAATTTTTGCTGTTCCTATAACTATAATATCTGCTCCTAACATACTTGCAATTTTTGAAGCAGCAGTCACGTCACCAGCTAAAGCCTGCGTATAATCAGCCTCTCCTTTTAAAGCTTGAACAAGCTGACGATCTACAACATCAAAACCTTTATCATAAAACATTTTTATTAATTGAGTCTCAGCAAAATCTGTTGGGGTATTATCAATTAAGTTTTCCTCTTTTATCATAAAAATAATCTTTGGTCTGTTCATGGCATTTAATAAAGTTTGAACTGCTAATTCATCTTGTAAAATTTCATCGATTATTTCAGTAACAACAGCATCAATAGTTATGGTCCATAATCCATCAGGCCCTTGAAATTTATCTGTAACTGTAAATGTTTTTACAAAACCAGTAGATTTGGCAAAAATATTATCAGAAAACAAAACAGAGTTTTTAACAACTGTTTCAGATGACATTACAGTGCCAACCCCAATTTCTACAGCTGCTCTTTTTGCCTGTTCGATTGCTGCATCCTCGGTCATACCAAAACCCTCAGCACTAATAGTTGAACTTTGAGAGAAAAGAAGACAATTAAAAAATAAAGTTGAAATAATTAAATAAATTTTTCTCATTAACGTTTTTTTTCCCTTTTGATTTAGAACACTATTGCAAATTATTTAAGATATATATGATTAACAATTGTTATATATAAAATTAATCAATTTTTTTTGGAAAATTATGTGATTTAGATCATTTTATTTTAAAAATGGTTTTTTTTTGAAAAGATAGGCCATTAACTTTTAACTAAATTCTTTACATAGAGAGGTTTACTTATGTTGAAATTCAAGTCAAATTTAATTATCGTTCCTATTTTGCTATCTATTTTTGCATGTGGTCCTCAAGTCACATCTCAATCTGATGTTGATACTCCCGAGTATCATTATAAAGCAGGCATGAGATATTTGGATGATGAAAATTATGAATCTGCAATAAAATCTTTCCAAAGATCTGTTGACTTGGATAAAAAATTTGCAGAGGGATACGCTGGGTTAGGGCTCGCATATGGGTTAACTGGTGATTTAAAAACAGGTCGAAAAAATATGGATACCGCATTAAAAACCAATAAAAAAAACCCAGAAATTAGAGTATTATCAGGAAGATTGTGGATTGCTCATAAAAATGAAAACCAGAGGTGGCTTACTAGGTCACTTGATGAATTTAAAGCTGCACTAAAACTAGATGACGAATTTGAAGCTGCTTTTTTTTGGAGAGGAATGGCCTATATGCAGAATTATGATTTTTCTTTAGCTGATGCTGAATTTAGAATTCTAGTTGAAAAAAAAGGTGATTATACTGGAAGAGCTGATAATATGTGGGCTTTATCTCAAAAAATTGTTCGAGCTCAACCTGGCACTACTGCTGGCAAAAAAATTGCTTTAAAAACGAAAATTTCTAGAGCAGATATGACGGTTTTGTTTATAGAAGAATTAAAATTAACTGAACTCTTTGAAAGATTTATGCCTTCAAATAATAATCCAACCTTTCAAACACCATCACAAATGATGGGAAATTCAAATTTCATTCTACCATCTGATGTCAACAATAATTGGGCATCTGGATGGATAGAAGAAGCAATTAAACTAGGTGTAGTTGAAGCAGATCCAGATGGGAATTTTTATCCCGCAGAACCTGTTACTAGGGCTGGTTATGCTCGGGCAGTGGCTAAAATTCTTACTATGGTTACGCGTGATGAATCCCTTGAAACCAGATATTTTGGAGAAAATCCATCAAGGTTTTCTGATGTTTCAAGTTCACATTTTGCATATCCTGCTATGGCTCTTTGTTCAGAAAGAGGAATCATGAAAGCAGATTTAGTAACTGGTGGATTTAAACCAAATGGAAATGTTGGTGGCGCAGATGCTCTTCTTATTATTAGGTCAGTCCAAACTTCTCTTAGAGTCACTTTTTAGGAATGATTTTAAAAAATTCTTTAATCTTTTTTGGATTAATTCACCTTTTAATGTTGAATAATTCTTTTGCGCAGGGATCAAGAACAAAATTTTCTAATGAACAAATTGTTGCGATGACGGGAAGTTATTTAAAAAAAATGCCTGGTTCTCCGGATTACCTAGGAGCAAAAGTATATGTGGATTCAAAATTAGGTAAAACCTATCAAATTCATTTACAAGTAAATAGATCCAGGGAAAATGAAGGTTTAGGTTTTGCTTTTGATACAATGCTTGGTTTAAAACCCTATTTTAAAATCCCTCCCAAGACTTTCATTGCTGTGCTTCATTCAGACAGCAGATCATCACCACCCGTTATTTGCAAAGGAGATGTTAAATGTGCAACAAAGCATTTTGTTGAGCAATCAATTAATTATGATGAATGGTATAATAAGTGTATCAACTTTCAAAAACCCAATTCTTTTCCTGATTCTTAAATTAAATTTCCATAACTTTAATTTAAAATGACTTTATCCATGAAAGATGTTTTAAAATATTTTTTATTGTTTTTTTTGTTGAAAATTGAAATTTTTTCCCAAGATAGTTCACTTTTTAAAAAAACTTTCCCGCTAGAATCTAAATTATTACATAAAACACCTAACCCTTTTTTTCAGGGAAGACCTTATTTCCTTGAATTATTTTCAGACATTCCTCTTGATTCATTAGAATCAATCAATTTTTATTTTAAAACAGATAAATCCAAAAATTATCGTGAAGAAAAATTAGAATTTTTTAGAGGAAGTTATAGATTTAAGTACGATCCTAAATTTTATCCTGGTAAAAAAATATATTATTTTTTTATCGCAAAAATAACAAATTCTGGTATGTATGCATTTCCAATTAATGATCAAGGGATGTTGAATCCAATAGAATTAGATTTTGTTGATCCTATTAAATATTATAATGAAAGAACTCCTTAGCTATTGTGAGTATATCAAATAAGATCAATTCTTTAAAAGAAGAAATTAATTTTCATAATATAAAATATTATATTGATGATGACCCTGAAATAACTGATCATGAATATGATTTATTATTCAGAAAACTAGAAAAGCTTGAAAAGGAGAATCCTCAATTCAAAACACTTGACTCTCCAACGATGAGAGTTGGATCTAAACCAAAAAACACATTCAAAACAATTGAACATTCAACACCAATGTTAAGTTTAGAAAATGCGATGAAAAAAAATGAAATCTTAGCATTTGATGAAAGAGTAAAAAAAGGATTAAAAACTGAAGAAGAAATTGAATATGTAAGTGAACTTAAATATGATGGTCTTGCAGTTGAACTAATTTACGAAAATGGAATTTTTATTTTGGGGTCAACAAGAGGAGATGGATTTAGAGGAGAAGATATAACTCAAAATCTTAGGACAATTAAGTCAATACCTTTAAAACTTCAAGGGTCAGATTTTTCTGAAATTGTTGAAATTAGAGGTGAAGTTCTGATGAAAAAAAATAGTTTTAAAAAATTAAATGATCAGCGTTTAAAAACAAATGAAACACCTTTTGCTAATCCTAGAAATGCTGCAGCTGGTAGTTTGAGACAATTAGATTCATCAATTACATCCAAAAGAAAATTAATTTTTTTTGCATATGAATTAGCAGGAAAATATAATTTAAAGCACTATGAAATTTTAAAAAAATTAAAAGATTGGGGTCTCCCAACAAATGAAAATACTCAAATATGTGATAATATAAAAGAAGCGATTACTTTTACAGAAAAATGGGAAGTAAAAAAGAATTCTCTGGATTATGAAATTGATGGAGTAGTAATTAAAGTCAATGACCCCCAACAAAGATCAATTTTAGGAATTAGAAGCAGATCACCGAGATGGGCATTAGCTGGAAAATTCAAATCTCAACAAGTTTCAACAATCATTTTAAACATCATTCCATCACTTGGACGAACAGGAATAATAACACCTGTAGCAAAATTAAAACCCGTTAAGGTAGGCGGAGTAACTGTCACCAATGCAACTCTTCATAATCAAGATGAAGTAAATCGAAAAGATATTAGAATAGGTGATACCGTTTTAATTCATAGAGCAGGTGAAGTGATTCCTGAAGTTGTAAAAGTAATAAAGCAAAAAAGACCTTTAAATTCAAAACAATATTTTTTACCAAAAAATTGTCCGATTTGCAATTCTCCAACGAATAAATTACAAGATGAATCTGCATTAAGATGTAATAATTACAGTTGTGAGGCACAAATAAAAGCAAGAATTAAACATTTTGTCAGCAAAAGATGTTTAGATATTGAAGGTTTGGGAGAGAAATTGATTGATCAATTAGTTGATAAAAAAATTATAAATGATTTTTCTCAAATTTTTAATATAAACCATAAACAGTTATCTAATTTAGATAGAATGGCTGATAAATCGGCTGAAAATATAATAAACGCAATTCAATCAAAAAAAACTACTTCAATGTGGAGATTCATTCATGGTTTAGGAATAGCAAATGTAGGAGAACATCTATCACATGTTCTATCAAATAAATTTTCACTAGAACAATTATCAAAATTATCATCTGATGAACTAATTGAAATTAATGAAATTGGACCAATTGTCGCAGAATCAATAGAATTATATTTCAAAAATTCAAAAAATCAGAGAATAATCGATAATTGTTTTAATGCTGGCCTCAAAATAATAGAAAATGATGCAAATAATAAATTAAATTTGTTAAATGAATCTGTATTCGTTTTTACAGGAACACTTAAATTAATGTCAAGAGGAAAAGCTCAAGATTTTGTTGAAAAAAATGGGGGAATTATTTCTTCTTCAATATCAAAAAAAACATCATATTTAGTTTCTGGTCAAAATCCAGGTAGCAAAATTAATAAAGCCAAAGATTTAAATATTAGAGTAATTAATGAAAAAGAATTTTTTGAATTACTTAAAATAAAATTATGAATAGATTAGGTATCGATATAGGAGGTACTAAAATCGAGGCTATTGTATTAGACTCAAATAATAATATTTTAATACGCACAAGAGTTCCTACTGAAAGAGATAATGGTTATGAGCATATACTCAATCAATTATCAAAATTACATTATAAAATAAAAAAATATTTAGTAAATAAGTTTCATTTTGGAGTTTCAGTTCCTGGACCTCTTAATGAAAATGGTGACAAATTAAAAAAAAGTAATACTGTGGTAATGATAAATAAACCTATCAAAAAAGACCTTTACGAAATATTTAAATCTGAACCTATTTTAGAAAATGATGCAAATTGTTTTGCACAAGCAGAAACATCATTAGGTGCTGCAAAAAACAAAAAAATTGTTTTTGGTGTAATACTAGGAACAGGCGTTGGTGGCGGAATCACGATTAATGGTAAAGTTTGTTCAGGTTTAAATAATATTGCAGGTGAATGGGGTCATACTATTTTATTTACAAATGGCAAAAAATGTCATTGTGGAAATTCAGGTTGTGTTGAACAATATTTATCTGGACCAAGTTTAGAAGAATATTATTTTAATTTAACAAATAAAAAAGCAATTGTTACAGATATCGCAAAAAACCCCCCCAAACAATGGAAAGATAACTTCTTAAATAATTTTGGAATGGCTCTTGCTAACGTAATTAATATTATTGACCCAGAAGTAATTGTTGTGGGAGGTGGAGTTTCTAAAGTAAATTTTTTATATTCTGAAGGACCTGAATGGATAGAAAAATTTACTTTCAGTAAAAATATTAAAACCCCTATTTTAAAAAATAAAATGGGTGATTCTGCAGGTGTATTTGGAGCTGCGTTTTTACAATAAATTTATCTTATTTAACTAAAATTTAAATTTTATTTTATATTATGGAATTAGCTATAGACATAAAAGATTTAAAAAAATCATATAAAAATACATTAGCTTTAAATGGGATTGATCTTCAAATAAAAAAAGGGCAATTTTATGGTCTTTTAGGTCCTAATGGAGCTGGAAAAACTACAACCATTGGTATCATTACAGGTTTAGTAAAATTAGAAGAAGGTAGTGTGTCAATTTTCGGAAAAGATATAATTAAAGATTTTAGATATACACGATCAAAAATTGGAGTCTCTCCACAAGATTTTAATTCTGATTGGTTTTTTTCAATTGAAAAGTTATTATTATTTCAAGCTGGGTATTACGGTATACCATCAAGTAACGCTAAACCTATTGTTGAAAAAATAATGAAAAAATTAGGGATTTATGAAAAACGAAAAAACAAGATAAGAAGTTTATCTGGAGGAATGAAAAGAAGATTCCAAATTGCAAAAGCATTAGTTAATGATCCTGATATTTTAATCATGGATGAACCAACTGCTGGTGTAGACGTTGAGCTCAGACATATGTTATGGGATTATTTAAAAGAAATGCATAAAAATGGGAAAACAATATTATTAACGACCCATTACATTGAAGAAGCAGAAAAACTTTGTGATTATGTATCAATAATTAATGAAGGAAAAATTGTTTCAGAAGGTAAACCTGAAGAATTAATTCAATCCGTTGGAAAAGGTTCAATTGATGTTGAACTTAATAAAATGAATAAATCAAAATTAGATTTTTTAGAACCATTTAAATATACATTATCAACCAAAGAAGATATGGATAAAATAATTTTTTCTGTCAATAACCCTGAAAAATCATTACCAAAAATAATAGATATTTTAACAAAAAATAATTGTGAATTAAATAATGTTAGAATATTAAAACCAAATTTAGAAGATGTTTTTGTTTCTTTAACAGGAAGAAAAATCAATGATTAATTGGATAGGATTTTCAACTCTTACATATAGAGAAATAAGCCGATTTTTCTCTGTATGGAGACAAACTATTGTTCCTGGACTCATTACCTCAGGGCTTTATATGATAATTTTTGGTTTAACATTACAGAAAAGAATTAGTGAAATTGATGGTGTTTCATATACAATTTATATACTTCCCGGTCTAATAATGATGAATGTTATCACTAATGCACTAAATAATACAGCTTCAAGCATGTTGCAAATGAAACTACTTCAACAAATGCAAGACATGTTAATAACACCATTAAGTAATTTTGAAATGGCTCTTGCATTTATTATTGGTGGAACACTAAGAGGTTTTATAAATGGAATTTTAGTTTTACTCCTTGGAATGTTTCTTGTGCAAATGCCAGTAGAAAAACCCCTTCTAGTTTTATTTTTATTATTCATTGTATCATGGGCTTTTTCTAGTGCTGGCTTATTAGTTGGAATCCTATCAGAAACATGGGATAATATTGCAACTATTTTAAATTTTTTTGTCACTCCTCTAATTTTTTTAGGAGGTGTCTTTTATTCAATTGATATGCTCCCTCCTTTTTGGAGACAAATATCATTAGTTAACCCTATATATTATGTTATAAATGGTTTAAGATATTCAATATTAAACATCGGGGATACCTCATTTTCAATATCTATAATTATGACAATTTTTATGACAATAGTATTTACTTCAATATCAATATGGCTTTTCAAAATAGGATTTAGAATAAAAAATTAAATTTTGCACTTAATTGTAATTCTATTATTAATCTCTTTTGCTTTTACTCAAGAAAAAGATTTTCCAACCTGGACAGGTTATGGCCAAATTGGGATAGGTGAATTAAGTAATACAGGTGCTTTTAATTTTTTTAGAATTAAAAGAGTACATAAAAACACATTTAATGATATTCGATTTCTATCGATAATTCAACCCAAAACCAATTTTATTACCGCACGATATAAATCAAGTAATAAGATTGATATTTTCCCATCTATTTATAGATTTACGGTAACCTCTTTGAGAAGAAATTCACTTTCAGGTTTAAATATCAGGTACCATTATAATCAAGGTTTTGGTGCATTTATTTTTGATAAACCAAAAAATCATTTAACTTCTGAAATAGCTTTATCATATGACATGTCAGATTATTTAAATGATACTAGAAAAACTTCTTATTTGAAATATGGTTTTTTTTGGGATATAAATTTTTCAAAAATCACTATGAACCTAGATTTCGAATATTTTAATCAAATAAGTGATTTGCAACCTAATGAAGTGCTATCTGATAGATATGAAATTTCAAGTAAAATCAATTATCAATTGAATCAATTTCTGATTATTACTTTTGGAATTGAATATGAAAAATATATTAAAAAAGAATTTATTATTAACAGAAATGAAAAATATAATTCAATCTATTTAAGCATAGGGTTTAAAGAAATTCTAAGTTGGAAATTATAAAAAATTAAGACTGTTTAAGTTCAGAAACTAATTTTGAAATTGTTTCTTTAGCATCTCCAAAAAGCATAATCGAGTTTTCATTAAAAAAGAGTTCGTTTTCAATTCCTGCAAATCCAGGATTCATACTTCTCTTTAAAATAAATACAGTTTGAGCTTTATCTACATCTAAAATTGGCATACCATATAAAGGGCTTGATTGATCATTTCTGGCTGCAGGATTTACTACATCATTAGCTCCTATAACAATGGCTATGTCTGCTTGTTCAAATTCAGGATTAATATCATCTAAATCATATAACTTATCATAGGAAACATTTGCCTCAGCAAGTAAAACATTCATGTGTCCTGGCATTCTTCCTGCTACAGGATGAATTGCGTATTTTACATTTGCTCCCTTTGATTCTAAAACTTTTTCAAGTTCAGAAACTATTTGTTGAGCTTGTGCAACTGCCATTCCATATCCAGGGACTACAATGATATTTTTAGCGTTTTCAAATATAACAACTGTATCTTCAGGGTCATATGATTTTGCAATTTTATTTTGCCCACTTTTTCCTTTGGATTTATCACTTGAATCATCGGTACCTAAACCTGTAAATAAAACATTCCATATGGTTCTATTCATACCTTTGCACATAATATTTGTTAATATAATTCCACTTGCACCTACAAGAGAGCCACTAATGATTAAAGAATTATTTAATAAAACAAAGCCAGTAGTGGCAGCAGCTAATCCAGAAAAAGAGTTAAGTAAAGAAATTACTACCGGCATATCAGCGCCACCGATTGGAATAACTCCCAAATAACCTAATAATAATGAAATACAAATAGAAACTATTACTACAGATGAAAATTCAAAATTACCTAAAATTGCTAAAATTCCACCAATAACAATTATCAAAAAAAGTAACGCATTGATAAAATTTTGGCCTTTAAATTTTATTGCAGACCCTCTAATTATACCCTGTAGTTTTCCAAATGCAACAATACTTCCAGTAAGAGTTAATCCACCAATAAAAATTGAAAGAAGAATTGCAAAGAAAGTAAATTCTTGAATATTATTTTGAATTCTATAAAATTCAGCTGAAGCAACTAAAAGAGAAGCTCCACCTCCAAATCCATTAAAAAGAGCTACCAATTGAGGCATAGAAGTCATCTCTACCCTTCTTGCTGCAATGACACCTATTAACCCTCCAATAATTATACCTGATAATATTAACTCATAACTCAAAATTTGATTATTCAATAAAGTTGCTATAATTGCAATAAACATTCCTATTCCAGCTAAAGAATTTCCTCTAGGAGCTGTTTTAGGATGAGATAAAAGTTTTAAACCTAAAATAAAAAAAACACCAGATAACAAGTAAAGAATCGGAATAATTAATGATTGTATCATAAGTCTACTTTTTGAACATTCTCAACATACGATTTGTTACCAAAAAACCGCCAACAACATTAATTGTCGCAAAAATAATTGCAATAAAACCTAAGATCACAGTTAAATCTATGTCTCCAAAAAAACTTTCAATTGTAATTTTCTTAGAACCTGATGCAATAATTGCTCCTACAATTGTTATTCCGGATATTGCATTTGAACCTGACATCAATGGAGTATGAAGAGTTGGAGGAACTTTTGTTATAACCTCAAAACCAACGAAAATTGCTAAAATAAAAATATATAATTGAAACAAAATATCCGATGACATTATTATTTCTCCTTCTCAATCATTTTTTTTACATATTGATTTATAATTTTACCTTTATGTGTTAAAAGTGTTGATGAAATTATTTCATCGTCTAAATCTAGTTTTATTTCGCCATCTTTAATTATCTCAAATAATAAAGCTGATATATTTCTACTTAACATTTCACTCGCATGATATGACAAAGTACTTGGTAAATCAGTAAATCCATGAATTATAACACCATTTTTAACCACAGTTTTATTAAGCTCAGTATATGAACAATTACCTCCATTTTCAGCTGCAAGATCAACAATAACACTTCCTGATCTCATAGATTCAACCATTGGACCCGTAATAAGCAAAGGGGATTTTTTTCCAAAAATTTGCGCTGTTGTTATAACAACATCTGAGTCTGTTAAATATTTGGCGATAATTTCTTGCTCATGTTTATAAAAATCATCTGACATTTCCTCTGCATAACCATCTGTGGTCTCAGCATCATCTGTAGTCTCTAATTCAATAAATTCAGCTCCTAAACTTTCAACTTGTTCTTTAACTATTGGCCTTGTATCAAATGCTTTTACCTGAGCACCTAACCTTTTTGCAGTAGCAATAGCTTGCAAGCCAGCTACACCAGCACCAATAATTAATATTTTTGATGGTGAGATAGTTCCAGCTGCAGTCATCATCAAAGGGAAAAATTTATTTAATGAATTTGCTCCTAATAAAACTGCCTTATAACCAGCAGCTGAACTCATAGCACTTAAAGCATCCATTCTTTGTGCTCTTGATATTCTTGGAATTAATTCCATTGAAAAAGATGTAAAATTCTTTGATGCTAATAAATCAATTTTTTTTATATTATTAAAAGGATTGAAAAAACCAACTAATATGGATTTTTTTAATTTATCTAATTCTTTTGAATCAAGAAGATCTAACCTTACCCCTAAAATTAAATTCGATCCTAAAACTTCATCACGATTTGAAGTTATTTTTGCTCCGGCATCTATATAATCTTGAGGTTTAAATCCAGCTTCTAATCCAGTACCTTCCTCAACCAGAACAGAAACTCCTAATTTAGTTAGTTTTTTTATGCTTTCTGGTACTAAAGCTGCTCGCTTTTCATTTTGAGCAAATTCTTTTAAAACTGATAACTTTACCATAATAATTTTAAATTAAACCATTGAACCCATGTATTATAAAGATAAAAAATATCACAAAATATTTTTATTTCACACTTATATTTTAATCAATTAAAGATTTTAATACTGCATAATTTTGCCAAAACCTAACCGATTGTGCCCAATCATTCGAAGAATATTTCCCTTTTGTTCCACCTTTTAAATTAAGTTGATTTCTCATCATTGTAACTGGTCCCATAGGAATTTCACTTATTCCTTTTGGAACCGATAAAATAGAAATTAATTCCCAATCACACTTTGTAGAATTTTCTTTATTCTCTTTTAATACTTCATTACTATATAATACCAGATGAACTTTACCTGTTTTAAGTAGTTTTCCATTCAACGCGCAAATTTGAATATAAGGTTCCTCTCCTGGACTCCTATGAATGAAGTTTGCAAAAAGTTTTGTATTACTATTAATTTTAACAAAAGGACAAACAAAATGTTTTATAAGTTCATTACTGACACTAATAATTATAACGCCCTCTCTATATCCATCTTTATATATACCAAGAGATAATTGTTTTTCAGCATGATCCGCAATTTGCTCAAAACTTAAGTTATTTGAATAAGTTTTACCGGATCCTTTGATTTGTCTTCTAACAAATTGATTTATACCAACTTTTTTCATTTTTTACTTTCTGAATTAATTTTATTAAAAACATGTATTAACCAAAACCATGCAATTAAAGCGGAAATAATAACCGAAATAACTTGAGATATCCAAACCCATTCGATCGATTTGTTTAGAAAAAATACAAAAAAAACAGAAAATGCTATGCTAATAACTAAAACTCTTAACAATGTCAAAACTAACATTGGAATACCTTTTCCTAAACCTTGCATTGCTCTACCACTTATCATACTTATTGCAATAAATGGATATCCAAAAACAAAGTACCTCAAATATTGAGATGATATATTTTGAATATTTGTATTATCACTAAAAATCGAAACAATATTATCAGAAAAAATAAAAAATATAAATCCAATTAAAATTCCTATTAATATAGTAGATCTGATTGCATATAACGTAATTTCTTTTGCTAATTTAAATTTTTTAGCACCATAAAACATTCCAACCAATGTAACAACACTTGTTGATATTGAAATTGCAGGAATCAAAAAAAAATGGTCTAATCTAATTCCTATTTGAAAAGCTGCAACTGCTTCACTTGAAAATTCAACTAAAATTCTATTAAATGAAGCACCACCAAGTGACATTATTATCATTGAAAAAGAAGCTGGTAATCCTATTTTAATTATTTTAAAAAGTATCTTAGATGAAAACTGATAAACACTTAGTGAAATCTTAATCATACTATATTTTTTAATAAATATTAAATATCCAAAAATTAATGAAACAATAATTTGACTTACAACTGTTGCCAATGCTGCTCCTTGAACACCCATCTTAAATGAAAAAATAAAAATTGGGTCTAAAATAATATTTAATACTGTTCCAAATCCTCCTACAATCATAGGAGTTTTCATATCACCCTCACCACTAAATATTGATCTAAAAAAAATAGACATAACTATAAAAACATATGCGCTTACTATAATCTTAAAATAATTCCATGCTAATGGTAAAACATCTAAAGGAGTCCCCAAAAACCGTAGAATTTCTTTTCCAAAAATCAATCCAAGAAATGTTAAAAAAAAACCAATGATTAAACCCATATAAATTGATTGTTGAGCACTATTATTAGCTTTTTCTAAATCATTTGCCCCAATATATTGTGCAATAACGGTAGTTACACCTGATCCCAATCCGAAAACTAATCCCATTCCAAAAAATAAAACGGGTAAATTAAATGCTAATGCCTTTAAAGAATTTGAAC
>Ga0066378_10000586_pt1 | contig 15025 bp, 14 predicted proteins | sample Knorr_S23_td_DCM_FD_70947 | JGI IMG/M metagenome (GOLD analysis project Ga0066378, IMG submission 70947) | Marine microbial communities from Southern Atlantic Ocean transect - Knorr_S23_td_DCM_ad_71m_LV_A | ecosystem: Environmental > Aquatic > Marine > Oceanic | place: Southern Atlantic ocean...
AAATAAAATAATAGCAGTTCCAGATATACTTGCAAATGCTGGTGGTGTTATTGTTTCTTATTTCGAATGGGTCCAAAATAGACTTGGCTTTAAGTGGACAAAGAATAGAGTATACAGAAGAAGTGATTCAATTATTAAACAATCATTTGACAATGTTTTTTCCATTGCAAAAAAATATAAGGTTTCCCTTAGAACTGCTGCTTATATTGCAGCTATTGATAAAGTTTCAAGAACCTACAAATATAGAGACGGATCATTTACGTTCCAGAAAAATGGTGAGAGTTCATAAAGAGGGGTATTCTTTTTTGATTTTTTTATTCCTTTGTCTTGTAGGGATAAATGTGGTTTTTTATTTTTTAAAGGTCCCCCAAGTTATAAATATTGGAGTTTTTGCTTCTACAACCTTAATATTTATTTTTTTTCTTCAGTTTTTTAGAAACCCTTACATAAATAAGAATACAGATAAAAATAAAATCATTTCTCCTGCAAATGGTAAAGTTGTATTTATTGGTGAATCTCATGAAGATGAGTTTTTTGATGAAAAAAAAATTATGATATCAATATTTATGTCTCCTTTTGATGTACACATTAATAGATACCCAATATCAGGAAAAATTAAATATTATAAATATCATAAAGGGAAATACTTAGTAGCGTGGCACCCAAAATCTAGTTTGCTCAATGAGAGAACAACCACCGTAATTGAAAATAAAAACATATCGATTTTAGTAAGACAAATAGCAGGTTTTGTTGCTAGAAGAATAGTTAACTATTCTAAATTTGGAGATAGTATTAATCAAGCAGATCAGATGGGATTTATCAAATTTGGATCTCGTGCAGATATTTTTTTACCTATTAATACGAAGGTGAATGTTAAATTAAACCAAAAAACAGTTGGTGGGGTTACAGAGATAGCTGAATTAAACTAATTTATTTTCTATCATAGCTATTATTTTTTTTAAGTATTTCTTATCAGTTTTATCAAAGGCGTTATACTCTTTACTATCAATATCTAAAACTCCATAAACTTCATGTTTCTTTCTTACAGGAATTACAATTTCTGACTTAGACATTGAGCTACATGCAATATGACCGGGAAATTTATTGACATCCTTTACGATTAATGTTTTATCTTCTTTCCATGATGTTCCACATACACCCTTGCCAAATCCAATTCTAAAACACGCTACTGGACCTTGAAAGGGCCCAAGAACTAGTTCATTAGATTTTACTAAATAAAAACCCACCCATAAAAAGTTATATGTATCTTGAATTGCAGCTGTAATGTTTGAGAGAATTGCAAGAATGTCTTTTTCTTCACTTATTAAAGATTCTATTTGATTACAAAGTTCAATATATCTTTCCTCTTTAGTTAAGTTTTTATTTATTTTAATTTCATGCATTATTCTGAATAATATATAATTCGTCCCCTAAAATATTATGATATTCATATTTATCGGTATTTATTTTTGGTGAATCTATCCCCTTGATAAAATTAATATTAGACTTAAATATTCTTGCTTCATTCCAAAGGTTTTTTTCAATAAAATAATTTATCGTTTTAGTTCCACCTTCTACTAGTATACTTGAAATCCCTTTGCTGTAAATATCATCCAAAATAAGGCCTAAATCAAAGGAATTTATTTTTATAAATTTCACATTACCCTCTTCCTTTTGTAATTTTCTGTTGTATATAAATGTTATATTAGGTCCCTCATGTATATTTAGATTTTCCTTTAATCTTGAATTTGGATCTAAAATAATTCTTATAGGATGATTTCCATTCCAATTACGAACATTTAGTCTAGGGTTATCTTTATTTGCTGTGTCAACACCAACTAATATTCCATCTTCTTGTGACCTCCATCTGTGAACGTAACTTCTTGAAATTTCATTTGATATCCACTTTGAATCTCCATTTTCTCTAGCAATAAACCCATCCTTTGTTTCAGCCCATTTTAATATTATGTAGGGAAGGTTTTTTTTGTGGTTATAGAAAAACCTACGATTTAAAAATTTTCCATAATCTTCTAAAATACCTGTTATAACTTCTATATTATTATCCCTTAGTTTTTTTATTCCTCTTCCATTTACACTAGGGTTTGGATCAATATTAGAAATTATAACTTCTTTCGGTTCAAATTTAATTAAGCTATTTACACAGGGGGGTGTTTTTCCATGATGGGAGCAAGGCTCCAAATTAATGTAAATTGAACTTCCTTTAATTTTTTTTTTATCTTTTATACTATTAATAGCATTTATTTCTGCGTGTGCTTCACCATATTTTTGATGAAACCCTTCCCCAATTATTTCATTATTTTTAACAATAACACACCCGACAAGTGGGTTTGATAAGACATAACCAAGACCTTTTTCTGCTAAATAAAATGTTCTATTAATATATTTGTTGTGTTTTTTCATTTTCAATACTCACATGAATCAAATTTCAGTTAAAGATATTTACGGAAAAATAATTAATAAAATAAAAAATTATCCAAGCCATGAAATAAAAAGTATTACATCTAAATATTTATTATTAAAATTTGATGTTTCACCTACAGATATACTTTTAAATCGAAATATTATTTTTCCAGAAAATTTTGATGATGTTTTATTAAATGATATTAAAAAAATTAATGAAGGTTATCCAATTCAGTATATAACAGGCTCAGAGTTTTTTTTGGATCTTAAGTTTTATATTAATAATAATGTTTTAATTCCTAGACCTGAAACGGAGGAGTTAGTTACTCATGTAATTGAAAGAGAAAAAAGTAATAAGATAAAAAAAGTATTAGATATAGGAACAGGGTCTGGTTGTATAGCAATTTCTATAAAAAAAAATATAAATTCAGAAGTCTATGCCATTGATATTTCTGATGAGGCAATAAAAGTTGCAAAAGAAAACTCTTTAAATTTAGGTCAAGAAGTAAGGTTTTATAATCAATCTCTGGAAACATATAATCCAATAGAAAAATTTGATGTAATAATTAGCAATCCACCTTACATTCATAAAGATGAACTATCAAGTATCAATAAAAATGTTCTTGATTATGAGCCCAGTATTGCTCTATTTGTTGAAAGAGATCCAGTTTATTTTTATAAAAAAATTAAATATTTTGCATGTAAACATCTAAAAAAAGGAGGCAAGATATATTTTGAAATTAACCCTTTGTATACAGAAGACCTCTTTGAACTTTATTCAAATTATGAATTAGAAATCATAAATGACATTTATGGAAAAAAAAGATTTCTTATTATCAATGATAAATTAGGCTAAATATTTTAGTGTTCCCTTTCCAAGTTTAAAAACAAATAAACAAGCTCTTTTGCTAAGTTCATTCTTTACTTCGTTATCAAATAACTTTACTATGTCCTTATATTCTCCGTAAACTATGGAACTTAGGCCATTAGTTTCAATTTTTAACTCTTTTATCTTTTTTATTTTTTTCAAAAATTCTTTTACTAAAACTTTGTAATTATTTTTTTCTTCTTCGATCAAAAGAGGATACATGCTAATCTCAAGTGTTGCCTTCATATTATATTTTTAAGTTAAATGTAAACATAAAGTTTCTTCCAGCTTGAGGATAATAGTAATTTTCTCTTACTTCATAATCTAAACCTCCGTAATAACCAAAAGTATACCCATTACTTGAGTACATTTTATTAAAAATATTATTGATAGAAATTTTAAAAAATAAATTATTGAATAAATTATTTATGAAGCTTGCATTTATTTCGAAATCATTAATAAAAAATGAATTTATGGCCCTATTCTTATTAGATGTATTATCAAGATATTGACTGCTTACATATTTTGTTTTCCATGCTAAATTAAAATTTTTATTTAGTCGCCACTCAATAAAATTATTACCAATTACACTTGGAGAAAAAGAAATATTAGTAACATCAAAATTATTAATTATGGTGTTATATTCACTGAAATCACTACCGTAGTCATAGATGTATTCTTTGAAATTATATACTAAATTTTTTGATAATGATAAAGAAGTATTTATCATAAGTCGATTTGTATTGAGAGTATTAGAAAGCTCTAATCCAAATCTTCTACTTTTCTTTACGTTAGTCCTTACATATGCTCCTACGTCATTTACTTCTCCAGTCGTTATTAGCTGGTTCAAATATTCCATTAAATAAATGTTTGTATTTAAAAAACCTTTTTGATAAGTATAATTTTTACCAAATTCAAAATCATAAAGGGTTTCATGTTTTGGATCTGTATCGGAATCTATATAATCACTTCTTATTGGCTCCCTATTTGCAACAGCTACCGACCCATATAAGCTCACTTTTTCATTTAAAGAGCTTGTCACACCAATTTTAGGATTGAGGAAAATATTATTTTTATCTATATCAATTTCAGATTTATCATTATCGTTGCCTTTCATTTTGTGTGTATAACCCCTTATTTGTAAATCACTGAAAAGCTCTGTTTTTTTTGATATATCAAAATTGTATTTAAAGAAAATATTATAATCAGTTTTAAATGATTTGGAAAAATAATATGGTTCTTCTATATCTATTATAGGTTCTATAATCAGACCAAAATGGTCTCCATCATATTCATTAATGGCACCACCTATGTTAAGCTCTCCATTATTCATTTTTTTAAAAAAAGAATAAGTTATGCCATAAAAATGGTTGTCAAGCCACCTTCTTCTTACTAAGTCAATTTCCTTATTTTCCAGTACACTATAATAATTAAACAGATTGTCTTCTTCTCTAAATTGTTCATAGTAACCTCTTCCATATGTATAGTGAAGGGCTAAGTGTAAATTAGAGTTTTTGGATACCTCATGATTGAAATGTACTTGATAATGATCTTGCTGATAATTGTCAGTCTCATTTTCATAGAGATAATAATTAAAGGTTCTACCGGAATTAAGTAAATTTTCAGATTGTGAGTCATTGTATCCATTGTTTGCTATTACAGCATTCATGCCATCTAAATCATTCTCTATTCGTGATTGAGGAGTGCCCCACCAGGACTGATAGGTTTTTTCTTTGCCTGAAAAATTAATTAAATCAATTACTGTCTTTTCTCCATAATAACTTGCTGATGCATAGTATGATTTAAGATTTGAAGATGACCTATCAATATAACCATCTGAATTTATTTTTGATAATCTTAGATTAAAATTGACTTTATTTTTTATTAGTCCTGAGTTGATCTCTAACGAATTTTTAAATGTTTTAAATGATCCCGCAGAGGAAGAATAATTGACTTTAAAATCCTCAGAAATATTTCCGGTTTTAATACTTACCGTCCCTCCAAAGGCACCTCCTCCGTTAGTTGAGGAGCCTACACCTCGTTGTACTTGTATACTGCTAATTGATGATGCTAGATCTGGCATATTAACCCAAAACACCCCGTGTGATTCCGAGTCATTATATGGAATGCCATTTATTGTAACGTTTATTCTCGTTGCGTCGCTGCCTCTTATTCTTAGACTAGTATATCCTACTCCATTACCTGCGTCAGAAGTTGCATAGGTTGACGGTGTAGATTGAATTATAAAAGGAATATCACTTCCAATATTATTTTTCTCTATAAAATTTTTAGTAACATTTGAGTATGCATAAGGACTATTTCTTTTGACTCTTGTTGATGTAACTTTTACCTCATCATTTAAAATTATTCCATCATCAAGAATAAATTCTATCATCTTTTTATCTTTGACCTCAACATTAAATTCGTTTGATATATATCCAACGTGCGATATTCTAATAATGATAGAATCTAGGCCTGTATTTATATAAAAAATTCCCCTATCATCAGAGAAAAGAATCTGATTTTGTTTTGGTATAAGAATGTTTGCTCCACCTATGGGATTTCCATCATTATTTTTAATTAAACCCTGAATGGATTTTTGTGAATAAGTTGAAAAAGTAATTAAAAGTAAAATTAGTATCCTCATAACATTAATTAAAAAATTAAAAAGGATGCTAAATTTTATGAAATAAAATTATTACTACGCCAGCATTATCTGGATCAGTTTTAAGAGTATAATCTCAGCCATTAATTTGGCACCCCTATATATAATAAGTAATTTATTTACTAAATTTTATAAAATCAAGACATGAGATCGTTCTGTTGATTAATGTTCCTTTTGCAATAATAAAATTAAGTTTTCTTTCTTTGAGAATATTTATATAATAGCTATATATCTCCATTCTATTATTAGGGTTTTCTCTCAATTTATCGAATTCCCAAGGAATGTCGGGTTTGCATAGAATATATCCATCAAAAATTTCTGACTTAGATATTTCTGCAACTTTTTTACTGACTTGGTTAAATTTTAGTTTAGACCAAATCTCTGTCACAATATTTGATGTATCAGCAATAAGGTAATTATCTTTATTGAGATATGGTCTTATCAAATTGTTTTGGCCAATAGCAATTTTATCTAAATCCTCAAAATCATAGGTGATTTTTTTGTAAAGATATTCTCTGGCAAACTCATTAGTTTTTTTGCAATTAATTATTCTTGATAAAATATTTGCTAATAAAGTTTTTCCTGATGATTCAGGGCCAATTATCGATATTTTTTTTATTATTTTATTTTTCTTTTCCATTCTTTATAACCCATTATTGCTAAATAAAGAAAAACAAAATATTGTATACTGGTAATGTATAATCCTTTATATATAAATAGAGGAATATAAATTATATCGGCAACGATCCAATACAACCAATTCTCAACCTTTCTTCTTGCTAATAGTAACATTGCTGTTAAACTTAAAGAAGTTGTGAAGCTATCAATCACTACCACGTCACTGTCTGTTAACTTAAGTAAATACAATAAAAAAAGAAAAAAAAGGAAAAAAACGATGACTGATAATAAAACTTCAATTTTAGTAGAGTAAGAGATCTCTTTTTTTATACTTTTATTATTAGAGGTCCACAACAGCCAACCATAAATACTCATAATAAAATAATAAATATTAATTCCTGTTTCAGCGTAAATTTTATTTTCATATGTAATGTAGGCATATATTAAAACACTTATTATGCCAGTTGGAAAAACCAGAATATTATTTTTCCTTGCAAACCAAACACTAAGTATTCCAAAAGAAGTAGCTATAATCTCTAATATAAATTCCATATTAAATATTTCCTTAGAATTTTTTAACTCAATATTAATATATTAGTTTTGCTTGGCAAATAGATAAAATTCTTATTTGCTATGAACAAAGACTCAAAATTTAAGCACGAAGCATTAACATATGATGATGTGCTACTCATACCATCATATTCTGAAATATTACCATCAGATACTAATATTACCACTCGTCTTACTAAAAATATAAACCTTAACATTCCACTTGTTTCTGCGTCAATGGATACGGTAACAGAGTCTAAAATGGCTATATCTATTGCTCTAAAAGGAGGAATGGGTTTTGTCCATAAAAACATGTCAATCGATCAACAATCAGATCAGATAAGAAAGGTAAAAAGGTCGCAAAGCGGTATGATTAAGGATCCAATTACTCTTGATGTAGGATCAAAAGTAAAAGACGCCTTATCTATTATGAAGAAAAATCAAATTGGTGGTATTCCTATTATTAATAGTACTAATGACTTAGTTGGAATAGTTACTAATAGAGACTTGAGATTTCAAAAAGATCACTCTGTTAGTTTGAGCGAGATAATGTCTAAAAAATTAGTAACAGCAAAGGTTGGAATAACATTGGACAACGCTGAAAAACTCCTTAAAAAACATAAAATAGAAAAGTTGCCTATAACACAAGGAAATAAATTAGTTGGCTTAATAACGTATAAGGATATTCAAAAGAATAAGTCTATGCCTGATGCTTGTAAAGATGAGTTAGGGAGGTTAAGAGTAGGCGCCGCCATTGGTATTTCTGATGACTGGAAAGATAGACTCGATAAACTAATAAACTCAAATGTAGATTTAGTTTGTATTGATACAGCCCATGCGCATTCAAAGTCTGTAATTGGATTACTAAAGAAAATAAAATCACAATACGACATTGAAGTAGTGGTTGGTAATATAGCTACAGGTGATGCTGCCAGAGAATTAGTAAAAGCTGGAGCAGATGCTGTTAAGGTTGGGGTTGGGCCTGGTAGTATTTGTACTACTAGAGTAATTGCTGGTGTAGGAATGCCTCAGTTGTCAGCTGTTTATGATGTTGCAAAAAGCATCAAGGATTCAGGTGTGCCTATTATAGCAGATGGTGGAATAAGATTTTCAGGTGATATTGTTAAGGGATTAGCTGCTGGTGCAACCTCAGTTATGGTGGGTTCTTTATTGGCAGGTACAGAGGAGGCTCCCGGTGATATAATTTTATATGAAGGAAGAAAATATAAGGCTTACAGGGGAATGGGATCTGTTGAAGCAATGGAAGAGGGAACTAAAGATAGATATTTTCAACACAATGAAGGGGATATTAAAAAGTTAGTCCCTGAAGGTATTGTTGGGAGAGTTCCTTATAAAGGGGAAGCATCAGAAATTTTATATCAACTGACTGGAGGGTTGAGAGCAGGAATGGGTTATGTTGGGGCTAAGGATATAGATACATTACAAGAAGCTAAATTCGTTAGAATTACAAATGCAGGATCAATTGAAGGGCATCCACACGATGTTTACATTACAAGGGAAGCTCCAAATTATTCCAAAAAATAATTAATTCATTTTTTTTAATATTTATTTTTGAAAATGAATACAAGAGTAAATCCAAACATTCTTCAATATACAGGTATAGTATTCTGGTTATTAGCAATGCTTTTCCATCAATCTCTAGTTTTCAAAGGGGATAATCAGGTCTCAGAATTATCTAATATTATTTACTTAATAATAATCGGAACTTTTGCAGTATCATTTTATAAATATTATGATTTAACAATTTCTCAAATTGGTAGAAAAGACATATTCTCTGTTTTTTATAAATTATTTATCTACAGTATAAAAACTGTAATGCCAATTTTAGTATTATACATCATTTATTTTTTTGAAATTGGAGGTAATTTATTAGACATTCCTAGTTTAATAATTTTATCTAATGATATTGTAATTGGCATATCAATTTTGTTTTTAACTGTAAATTTTACAGTTCTAAAAAGATTAATATTTTTTGAGTCGGCTTCAATAATGAAAACCATTTTTGTTGTTTTTCAATATGGGCTTCTTTTCATGTTTCTGCTTGATATTTTTTATAACTTATTTCCAACGGACTTATATCAGTATGCATTAGCCGCTTTATTTTTGATGGTAGGAATTTTATTTTTTAATCAAAAATGGGTTGCATATATGCCTTTCAATCAAAAATGGAAAACAATATTATTTTCTATTTTTATACTATTATCGCTTGTATTAATATATCAGGTTTTTGATCTTTTAGAATTATTTTATAATGATCTATTTAACATAAAATCCTCTTTATTTTTTGTATTACTTTTTGGGTTTTCATTTACATATATATCAGTTGCAATACTTATTAATGTTTTTAATCTTCCAACATCACCTGTTTTTGATTATATACAAAACGAAAGAATCATAGCTAAAAAAGTACAAGAAAACTTAATACCTAACTCACTACCAAACACAAAAAAATTAAAAATATATTCCTCTTATCTACCACATTTTGCTTTGGGAGGTGATTATTTTGATTATATTCCTATTGGTAAAAACAAATTTTTAATATGTATTGCTGATGTTTCTGGAAAAGGTATTCCAGCAGCATTAATGATGTCAAATGTTCAAGCATCACTTAGAACAATGGCTCGAAATACTAACGACCTAAAGAAAATTGTTGAAGAACTTAATTATCAAATTACCCTTAGAGGTTTAAGTGAAAGATTTGTAAGTATTTTTATTTGTACTTATGATTTTAAATCAAAAAAATTAGAGTATGTGAATTGTGGTCATCCGCATCCAATAATATTACATGATAAAAAAATAGAAACATTGGATAAAGGGTCAACTGTCTTGGGTATGTTTCAAAAACTACCTTCACTTATTGTCACACAAATTAAAATTAGTTCGGGGTTTAATTTATTTTGTTATACAGATGGTCTTACAGAAACTCAAAATGATTTAGGTGAGTTTTATGGATCTAAAAAAATTAAAGAGCTCTTTAAAAATAAAAAATCAAGTCCTGATAAAATTATAGATTTGGTTCTTGAGGATCTTAAAAAATTTAAGGGGAATAATTTAACCGAAGATGACATTACTTTACTAATGGCAAAAATTAGAAATGATTAAATCCTACCACTTAATAATAATTTTTTTCTATTTCTCTTGTAGTTTTATGGAGGAACAATCATCTGGTGATAATATTTTAGCAAAGGTTGGGAATAAGTTTTTATATGCTGAAGATATATCATATGAAAAAAGTATGGGTGATAGTATAATGATTTTTAATCAGCAAGTAAATAATTGGATTAAAAAGCAATTAATTATTCAAAACGCATTTCAAAACCTTGAAATAAAACAAAATATTAATAAAAAAGTTGATAAGTATAAAGATGATTTGATTCTTTTTGAGTTTGAAAAGTATCTATTTTCTAACAACAAAAGTTTTGAAGTTAATACTAAAGATATAGAAAGCTATTATAATGAAAATATAAACGATTTTATTTTACCATATAATTTGGTAAAAACCCTATATGCTAAGGTACCTGTTAATGCGCCTTCTATTAATTCTTTTAGAAGAGACATTTTAAATTATCCTAAAAGTGATTTAGAAGATATTAAATCTTATTGTTATCAGTTTGCTGAAAAATCATATCTTGAAGATACATTGTGGATAAAGTTTGAGGATCTAATAATAAATACACCTTTCCCAAGAGAAATTGATAAAAAAGAGTTTCTTAAATACAGAAAATTTTATGAGTTAAATGATAATGGATTCATTCACTTTATTAGAGTACTGGATAAAAAAATTGTTGGCGATTTTTCCCCAATTTCCTTTGAGGCTGATATAATCAATACAATTCTTATTAATAATAGAAAAAAGGAATTATTTGATAAATTGCAGGATAGTATCTTTTTAAATTCATTAAGGGGAATAGACTATGAAATATATTGAATTTTTATTAATCCCATTTTTCACATTTAATACAAGCCTTTTTTTCAGTCTAAAGGCACAAGATGAAGTTAAAGGTGTTATTGCGGATGAAATTATAGTTAGGGTTGATGATTATATAGTTTTGAGATCAGAATTAGAAAGCACTTATTTAGAAATTTTATCAAGAGGGGAGAGAATATCAGGAAATACAAAATGTGCAGTACTTAAAGATTTAGTTACAAATAAGCTTTTGGCAGCAAAGGCTGAAATAGATTCTGTAATAGTTGAAGATGGTCAGGTTGATCAAGAATTAAATTCACGAATGGCACTTATCATAAATCAAATTGGATCGGAGGAGGAGATTGAACGTTATTACAACAAAACTATAGCTGAGTTTAAAAAAGAATTATTTGATGATATTAAGGAGCAGTTGGTAGTAAGAAAAATGAGACAAGAAATTTTGGCAGAGATTAAGGTTAGTCCAGAGGAAGTTAAAGATTTCTATAATAGTATACCAAAAGACAGTTTGCCTTATTTTTCAACACAAGTGAAAGTGTCTCAAATTGTTAAGGTTCCAGAAATTGGACAGAAGCAGAAAGATAAAACGAGGGAAGAGTTATTAAAAATTAGAGAAAGAATAAAAGGAGGTGAAAGCTTTGAAATTTTAGCAACTCTTTATAGCCAAGACCCAGGAAGCTCACAAAATGGAGGAAATCTTGGTTTTGTTGGCAGAGGTGCGTTCCAACCTGAGTTTGAAGCCGAAGTTTTTAAATTAAAGCCGGGAGAGGTTTCAATGCCAGTTGAGACCGAGTTTGGATATCATTTAATACAATTAATAGAGAGAAGAGGAAACCTATTCAATTCTAGGCATATTCTTTTACAGCCTAAATTTTCTGATGAGGATATACAAATGACAATAGATTTTTTAGATAGTTTAAAAGAAATTGCTTACTCCGATTCAGTATCTTTCGAAGAGTTAGCAAGAAAACACTCTGATGATAAATTTACATCCTCGTTTGGAGGATATTTTACAGACGCAATGGGAAGTGAAAATGTTCTTGTTGAGGAACTTGACCCTGTAGTATTTTTTACAATCGACACAATGGATGTTGGACAAATATCTATACCATTTGAGAGTAGGACAGATGATGGTAAGATCGCATATAAATTGATTTTTTATAAAGAAAAAATCCCCCCTCACTTAGGTAATTTAGAGGCTGATTACCAGAGGTTTAGAAATTACTCTTTAAACAGGAAACAAAGTATTGAGCTTGATATTTGGTTTGAGGATGCAAAGGGAGAGGTTTTTATTAATATAGACCCAGAATATAATTTATGTGAAATTATAAATTAGAATCAGTCGATGCAATAGCATATATTCCGTCTTTGATAGCAACGCTAGAGAATGTTACGATATCTCCCGAGACACTATTCCCTGTTTCTAACTCAACAAAAGTACAACCACGACATGTTGTGTAAAGTAGCCTGTAATTTGATGCTGCACTGATTGTTCCTGTATGACCAGTGGCATCGCCTATATCTATCTTAACATCTGCGCTTACTGTTCCTGTCTCATCAAGGTGCCATTCTCTTTTTGATCTTTTACTTATTCCTGATATATCTGAAGATGTTGTTCCTGAGTCATCGTTATTATTTCCAAAGATGACAAAGTTAGCTTCAGCAAGAGTTGAAGAGACACTCATCTTTAAACCGTTAGAATCTTCAGAATCTGATGTGCCTGTGTTTTCCCATATCCCCTCTATATCATTTTGATATGAACTGATAATAATACCAATAGGGGCATTAGAAGTTACCCATGATGCTCCTGTTATTGTACCGTTATTAGAGTTTGAGCTATTATCTGAAACTGTATTTCCTGACTCATCTGTCATTTTATAGTAAGCTATTAGGTTACTTTCATTTCCCGAGAGTTCATTAAACATATTATCTTTAATTTCAGATGCCGTCCTTTTGACATTCCAGAATCTTATCTCATCAACCTCTCCATATATTGATCCAACAGATTTACCAATGTACTTCCACATGAGTTGTGCTCCTGTCTGGTTTAGTGTTCCTTGTGATATACCATTTTTATAAATGGTTACTACGTTATCTTGATATGTCCAAGCAACATGCTCCCATGCCCCGATAGTCGTAGATGAGTTTACATAAAAATCCCCTGATCCACTAGCCCCTGAATACTTTGTAATTCCTAATTTATTTCTATTATTCCATTGCCCCAGTCTCAAACTCCATTGTCCTGCAACATTGTTTAGGGCATTATTTGTAAAATTCATACGACTACTATTACCTGTTCTTTTGTACCAAAGCTCTGCTGTCCAAGCAGTAGTCACTGCACTTGCATTTGTTAGTATATAATCATTTAGATCAAATGATAGTCCATAATTTATTTGAGAGGGGCTATTTTTATTTTTGATGAATCCATACTGTGAAGGTAATATTTGGGAAAGGAGTTGATTTGATAAAAGAAGAAAAAAAATAATCTTAGTGTACACCTCTAAATTGCTTAAGAAATCTCTTATCATTTTCTGAAAATAATCTAAGGTCTTCGATTCCATATTTTAGCATGGCTATTCTTTCGATACCCATTCCAAAAGCAAAACCAGAATATTCATTTGGATCAATATTACAGTTTTTTAAAACATTAGGATCAACTAATCCAGAACCTAAAATTTCTAACCATCCGTTTTTCCAGGATATATCCATCTCCGCACTAGGTTCTGTAAATGGAAAGTATGAAGGTCTAAATCTGACTTTTGTCTTTTCTCCAAACATTTCTCTAGCAAAGTAATATAAAGTGTCTTTTAGGTCTTTAAAACTAACGTCTTTATCAACATAAAGCCCCTCTACCTGATGAAAGAAGCAGTGTGATTTAGCTGAGACAGTTTCATTCCTATAAACTCTTCCTGGTATTATTACCCTCATCGGTGGCTTTTCTTTTTCCATTAGCCTTATCTGAACGTTTGATGTATGGGTTCTAAGTACCATATCTGGATCTTTTGAAATAAAAAATGTGTCCTGCATTTCTCTTGCTGGATGGTTTTTAGGAAAATTTAAGGCAGTAAAATTATACCAGTCTTTCTCAATTTCAGGGCCTTCTTCAATGCTAAAACCTATATCTCTAAAAATTTTAATAATCTTATTTCTTACAATCCTAAGGGGATGGAGAGCTCCTATTGTATCTTCTTGTGGTGGAAGGGTAAAGTCAATTTTATTTGACCTTGTAGCAGTTTTCTTTTTCGATTTTTGTGATAAACTTATTAATCTTTCTTTTGCAAGGGTTTTAAGATCATTTATTGGTTTTCCGTATTTTTTCTTTTCATCAACACTTAGTTTTTTAAAATCTTCAAAAAGCTTATTGATTTTACTTTTTTTCCCAACATAATCAACCCTAAACTTTTCTATAGATTCTTCAGTTGACCCTTCAAATTTTTCAATTCCATTTTTTAGTTTATTTAACAGATCTTTCATTATATTCAAATATAGTTGAGTAATTTATTTATTTCAAATTGGATTAATGCTATGCCCTTATTATAAAATGAGGATTTAGTAAGTTCTCCTTATTATATTCGACTTCCCTACCAGTTTCTATATTTATTACCTGGATATTTAATGCGTTTAATATAGCATGAGCTGCAGCAGTATCCCATTCCATTGTAGGCCCAAACCTTGGATAAACATCTGCTTTATTATCTGCTATGTATAGAAACTTTAGCGAACTCCCACAAGAAATTAATTTAGGATTTTTTAATTTATCAACATAAGTTTTTGTTTCATCATTCATGTGTGATCTTGAAACAACCACTCTAAGATTATCATCAGATTCGCGTATTGACTTTCTTTGATTTAATTTTATTTCCTCTCCATTTTCTTTTTTAAACACATCCATTCTACTGTTATTCCAATATAATATTTTTTTAACTGGGCAGAAAACAACCCCAATATGAGGTTTATT
>Ga0066378_10000589_pt1 | contig 14959 bp, 14 predicted proteins | sample Knorr_S23_td_DCM_FD_70947 | JGI IMG/M metagenome (GOLD analysis project Ga0066378, IMG submission 70947) | Marine microbial communities from Southern Atlantic Ocean transect - Knorr_S23_td_DCM_ad_71m_LV_A | ecosystem: Environmental > Aquatic > Marine > Oceanic | place: Southern Atlantic ocean...
GAAATGTGATAATTTCTTGATTTGGATTAGGTAATTCAATTACCTCTGATACACTATTTATAATTGGTTCTTCTGATAGTTCATAAGTTCCATTAAAAAAGTATAAAAATGTAAAAATAACTATAGATAATAAAAAATTCATCAAAACACCTGCAGATAAAAACCAAAGCTTTTGAAAAGTATTTTTTGACCTAAACTCAAAATCTTTTGGTTTAGAATTTGAATTTGTTGAATCGAGATTTTCATCAATAATACCTGAGACTTTTACATAGCCACCTAATGGGAAAAGTCCAATACCATATTCTGTTTCATTAATAGTCTTTTTTATTCCTAGACCAAAAAAATTCATTCCTACATAAAATTTTTCTACTTTAATTCCAACTGAACGAGCGGCTAAATAGTGTCCAAGTTCATGTAAAAAAACTGGAATTGAAAGTATAAATATCATTGATAATATTGATGTAATAAAGTCCATATATTAAAATTTGTATTTTTTTATAAAATTTTCCGTTTTTTTAACTGTATATTTTATATCATCTAAAGAAGGATCTGAAACTGAAGAATGGGAATTCAAACAATCTTCAATTACTCTTTCAATATCTATAAAATTAATTTTATCTCTTAAGAATAAATCTACAGATAAATCATTCGCTACATTTAGTGCAACAGGAAATGTACCCCCTTTTTTACCTGCTTCATAAGCTAATTTAATACATCTAAATTTATTAAAATCTACCTCTTCAAAACTAAACTTATTATTCAAAATAAAGTCAAATTCTGTATCGTTACTTATTAATCTATCTGGATATGTGAAAGCATATTGTATTGGGATTCTCATTGTTGGATTACTAAGCTGCGCTTTTATAGAACCATCAATAAACTTAACCATTGAATGAATAATTGATTCAGGATGAATAACAATTTCTATATTTTTATAATCAATATCAAATAACCAATGTGCCTCAATCACCTCAAATCCTTTATTCATCATAGTAGCTGAATCAATTGTAATTTTACTACCCATTGACCAATTAGGATGTTTTAATGCTTGCTCCCTTTTAATACTTTTAAATTTATTTTTTTCTAAGGTTCTAAATGGACCACCCGAACCTGTCAGAATTAGTTTATCAACCGTTTCATTTTTTTCACCAATAATACATTGCCATAAAGCACTGTGTTCACTGTCCACAGGAAAAATATTTACTTTTTTCTCTTTTGCCAATTTTGTAAGAATCGAACCTGCTTGAACAATACTTTCTTTATTAGATAAAGCTAAATCAATTTTATTTTCAATTAATTTAATGGACATATATAAACCTTTATAACCCATTATTGAATTTAAAACTAAATCTATATCTTCATCACACAGTTCTAATAATCCTTCATAACCACCGGTTATATTTTTATCCATTAAATTCTGTTTCTTATAAGCTTTATATGCTTTATCATCAGATATACAAACTAATTTAGGTTTAAATCTCTTTTTTTGCTCCATGAGTTTTTTTAGATTTTTATGACCTGAAATAAATACTAATTCAAATTTATCAGGATATTGTTCTATGATTTCTAACGCCTGTGTACCTACAGAACCTGTTGAACCTAAAATTCCTATTTTTTTCATATTTTATATCCTATACTAAAAAATGGAGTAATAATTTTTTTTTCTTTTATAAAACTATATTTTAATTTGATAGAAATTAAAAAATTCCTTTGAATAGATCTCATCAACCCTAAATTTATTTTTTCAATTCTATCATTTAAATCAATAATTCCATATGAAATAGTGAACCAAAGTTTTTCAATTTTAATATTCATTAATAAATCATATGACATATTAGTTTGATTTGGATTTTCATTATTAAATCTTAGTCTGTTATAACCTAATAATAAAACAAAATTTTTAAGATAAAAGTTATTCATATTGTATGCATAACCCAATGATACATTATACCGAAGTTGCATGTCATTTGAATCTTCAATTAATGATATTAAAGCAGAAGTATATAAATTATTTGAAAACCAATTATTTAAAAATAACATTTTTTGATATTCATTTTGATCATTTAATAGACCATAAAAAGATTTAAATCCAAAACTTATATTAGATTCTTGAAATGGAATATAGTTTTGAATAATAAAATCATTTTTATTCAGCTCATTTGAACAAAAAAGCAAATTGCTTAAACATAATAATAAAAAAAGATGCTTTATATAAGGCCCCTATCACTATTTTCGACAAAGTTAATAATTATTTTAATTTCATCTGTCATTTCTAAGGAGTTTTTAATTTCTTTAATTGCTTGAGAACGATTATACTTAGATAAATAGATTAATTTATATGCCCTCTTTATTAAATTTCTCTTTTCTATATCAAAATTTCTTCTTCTTAATCCAACGGAATTTATTCCTGAATACTTTAAAGGTTCACCATTAGCTAATATAAAGGGGGGAACATCTTGTAATGCTACTCGTCCACCACCAATAAAAGAATGTTGTCCAACTTTACAGAATTGATGAACAGGACTCATTCCACCAACAGTTGCATGATAATGTATTTCTGAATGTCCACCTAATTGAACACCATTTGCCAAAATTACTTTATCTTCAACAATACAATCATGTGCTATATGAACATAAGCCATTAACAAACAATTACTTCCTATAATTGTTTTTCCAGAAGCTTCAGTTCCTCTATTTAGGGTGCAATTTTCTCTAATTGTATTATTATTACCTATAATTAATTCAGAATATTCATTTTTAAATTTTAAATCTTGTGGAGCTCCTCCAAGAACTGAACCTTGATGAATAATATTATTTTCACCTATTGTTGTATCACTCATAATATGTACATAAGGTAGAATTTTGGTATTACTTCCAATTTTAACATTTTTTTCTATTATACAATAAGGTCCAATTTCAACATTTTCACCTATTATTGTATCTTTATGTATTATACTTGTTTTATGTATTTTCATATTTATCTACAACCGTTGCCATCCATTCAGCTTCCGCTACAATTTCATCATCAACTTTTGCAATACCTTTAATTAGAGCATTATTTAACCTAAATTTAATCAATTCTACTCTCAAAATTAATTTATCACCAGGAACTACCTTCTTTATAAACTTTGAACTTTTAATTACAGATAAGAGCATAAGTTTATTTTCGGGAGAACCAACAGTCTTAAGAGATAAAAAACAACTTGTTTGGGCCATGCATTCAATAATTAGTACTCCAGGCATGATTGGATTACCTGGGAAATGACCTTTAAAGTAGCTTTCATTTTCATTTACATATTTAACAGCACAGACATACTCTCCTAATTTCCCATCTATGATTTCATCAATTAATAAGAATGGATCTCTATGCGGGATAATTTTTTCTATCTCTAGTCGATTATATTTAAAATTGTTGATGTTTTGTTTTATATCAATTTTCTTTGCAAATTCTGTATTCAGAAAATGTCCACTTTTTTTTGAAATTATATGACCTTTTATTTCTTTACCAATTAAAGATAAATCTCCAATCAAATCTAATATTTTATGTCTTACTGCTTCATTTTCAAAAACTAATTTTTTATTTTTATAAGTTTTTGTACCAATACTATCTTTTGTAATATTCTCTGAAGTATTTTTATTAAAATCATTTATTTGTTCATCAGAAATTAAGTCATCTAAATAAACAACAGCATTATCAAAATTTCCTCCTAAAGATAAACCAGATTTTTGTAATTTTATAACTTCACTAAATGTGCAAAAGGTTCTACAGGGAGCTATTTCTTCCCTGTAATCATTTAGATTTTCTAAAATAAATTTTTGCTTTTTAATGCTACAATCCTGAAATTCAATCTCAAATGTAATTTTAAATCCATCATATGGCAAAATTTTCAATGAGGCATCATTTTTAGTAATTGAAATCTCACTATCAATCTCAACAACTTGCTTATCTTTTTCTAAAATTTTAATTCCAACTTTTTTAAATGAGTCATAAAAATTCTTTGCACTTCCATCAAGAATAGGGACTTCAATGCCATCAATTTCAATCAAAACATTATCTATCCCATGGGAATATAAAGCTGACATTAGATGCTCTACAGTATGAACTTCAAAATTTTTAGACGAAATTGTAGTTCCACGATTAGTTTTTTTTACATTTTTAATGTTTGCAAGAACACTTTTATCAGGATTATTTATATCTCTAAAAACTATACCGGTATCTGCATTTGAAGGTTTTATACTAATTATTGATTCTAATCCTGTGTGCAAACCTACACCTTTAAAACTAACAATTTCATTTAAAGTTTTCTGTTTATTCATAATTAGAAATTTTCTTATAAATTGCTGGAAGTTTAGATATTAAAATATCTTGTTTAATATGATCAAGATGATTTCTGGCGGGGTTACCTGAAACATATGAATCACTTTTAATTGATTTTACAACAAAAGATCTTGGACCCACAATTACATTATCTTCAATAACCAAATTATCAATAATACCTGTTTGACCACCAATTACTACATTATTTTTTATCTTAGTACTTCCGGCAATTGCTGCTTGAGCACATATTATACAACTTTCACCAACATTTACATTATGAGCAATATGGACCATATTATCAATATTAGTTCCATCTAAAATTATGGTGTCATCAATTGTACCTCTATCAATCGTACAATTGCTTCCAATCATGACATTATTACCAATTTTAACATTACCAACATGGGGTATTCTATGATGCATACCTTCCTTATCTGTAATAATACCAAAACCAGTTCCTCCAATTACTGAACCAGACTTAATCTTGCAGTTTTTACCAATTTTAGTAAATCGGTAAATAACTACATTTGCATGAATAGCTGAATTTTTTTCAATTATGGTATTATTATGAACTACGGTATTATTATCTATAAAAACATTTTCTTCTATTTCGACATTCTCTCCTATGAAAACATTATTGCCTAAATGGACATTTTTCCCAATTTTAGATGAAGAATCAATAAATGAATTTCCATGGGTAGCCTTTCTGTTATTAATATTTTTTTTAGATTCATAATATTTAAGAAATTCTATGAAAGAAAGCGAAGCATTTTCTACGACTAAAAAAGTTTTATTTGGTATATTTGAAAAATCAATAGAATTATCTACAATGATTACAGATGCACCAGTATCTTTAATAAATTTTACATATTTTTGACTTTTAATGTAACTAATATGATTAACTTTACCATTCTGAATACCACATGGACCTTTGATTACTAAATCTCGGTTTCCATGTATATTACCATTTAAAATTTTATTAATTTTTTCAATTTCAAACATTTTAACTATTGGCTGTCCTTATTAATTGACATCTTATTTAATTCATCAACTACCAACTGTGTTAAATCATATGAATCCAATTTATATAAAACAATTCCTTGTGAAATATCTAAAACAAAATCATATGCTTTTTCTGCTGCGACTTTATCAATTGCGCTTTGTATTAACTCATTAATAGGAGCCATTCGTTGTTGTAACATCATATAAATTTCACCGTTTGGCTGAGCAAAGTATTTTGACTGAAAAGTTTCAACTTCAATTTGAAGATTTTCAATTTCCTTTCGTTTCTCCACCTTCATATCTTCTGTCCACATTATTTCAAGCTTTGTATAATCTCTCATTAGACTATCTAATGTCATAGCTTTATTTTCTAATTCTGCCTGTAAGCGTTTACCTTCTTTTTCAAAATCAGCATATGCTAATCTTGCATCTTCATTTTGAGCATAAATATACTCTATATTGACATAACCGATTTTTTGTCCTTGCGAGAATAAAAAAGACATTGTTAATGTTATAAAAATTATAATATTTTTTTTCACATTTACTCCTTATTATTTTATATGTTTAATTTAATGGAACGCCAAAGATTAAATGTTGTTCCCAACCCCATGGTTTTTTTATATCATCATTATGATTATCAAATCCGTATCCGATATCATAGCCAATTACTCCTAACATTGGCATATTCAATCTAAATCCAAATCCAATCGATCTCTTTAAATCAAAAATATCAATGTTATCAAAATCTGACCAGATATTACCAGAATCTGCAAAAAGTAATAAATACATTGTTGGTGATGGAGATAAAAGAAATCGTAATTCTACTGAATATTTGAACATGATGTTACCACCTCTAGTATAATAACTTATTTGAGAACCAATAGAATTATCTAAATAACCTCTTAACATTTCTCCATACGGAACACCACTACCACCCATAGAAAAACGAACCCTCGAATTTATATATTCATTATCATTTAAAGGTTTTATAGCTCCGAATGTATAGTTTTGATAGAAAACAATTTTTTTTGATTTAGTAACTGGAGTATACCATTTAAAATTAAACATATTTTTATGATAATTTTCATTTCCACCTAATATTCCTCCAGCAAATGTACTTGACCAAACCATTTTTGAACCATCAGTTGCAAACTCAGCATTATCAATATTTGTTCTACTAATAGTTTGAGTAAATCTTATTCCATCTTTTTTTGCGTAATATTCATTCCCATCACTATAAATATTTTCAGATGAAAAATCACATGGATAATAGATTGATGTTACATCTGAACAACCAACTAGTTGTTCTTCTGAACCAAAATATTTCGAGCTATTCATGCCGATAGACCAACTCCCTCCAGTATAATAATCAGGCCATTTAAATTGTCTACCAAATGTTAAAGAACCACCAAATCTTTCTGAATCATATTCAGAATAACCACTTTGTCTGCCTTGAACATTATTATAAATAGAAAAACCAATTGAATTTTTAGAATCAAAAATTCTTGGATTTGTAAAGCCCACAGAAAAAGATTCATAATTTGCATAATTACTTGATGATTGCTGTTGATTTATTCCAGAATTAATTTGATTTTGCAAACCACGCTGATATTGAATATTTAGCTTTAAACCTCTACCTAAGAAATTAATAAACTCAAATCCTCCACCTCCAGAAAAACCATTGACTTCATTATAACCCATAGAAAAGTTAGCTTTACCAGTTTGTTTTTCAATGACATCAATTGCTATATCAATTTCTGTATCTGAAACATCTACTATTTCTGGTTTAACATCTTGGAAATAATTAAGCATATAAAGAGATTTTAAACTCTCAATTATATTTTTTTTATTAAATAAATTTCCAGGATAAACTTTTAATTCTCTTCTAATAACATTTTCTTCAGTCTTATTATTACCTTTAATAAATATTTTTCTAATGTTAACTTGCTGATTTTCTTGTAGTTTAAGATTGAGAGATAGCTTATTGTTATCTTTTGGTATAATCTCCTTACTGACATTGAAATAATAATGACCTTCATCCATATATAATGAAGATAAATTTTCTGAAATAGAGTAATTTAATTTATCAAAATTATATTTCTCGCCAACTTCAATACCTAATATATCAAGTAATTTATCATCTGAAAATTTTATATTATCCAAAAAATTAATTGATTCATAATAATATTTTTCTCCTTCAAAAATATCAATTTTTATGTTGATTCCATTTTTGTTAAAGGCAATATCTTTATCTAAAATTTTAAAGTCTTTATATCCATTATTATGATAAAATAACTCCAAACTTTTCAAATCTTCTTCAAATGATTCTTTTTTATATTTACCTCTCCATGGGAAAAGGAGACTAAACTTTTTAGTGTTTTTAAAAATTTTTGAGATTTGATTTTTATCAAGAAATCGTTGAAATGGGAAGTTACTATTACCATTAATAATTATATTTTTAATTTTACTTTTTTTACCTTCACTGATATAAAAAACCAAGTCTTTAACATGATTTAAATCAGTATCTTTAATTACTGTTGAATCTATTGATATGCTATGGAAACTATCTTCTACATACTTATCAATAATATTATTCTTTGCATTAAAAATTTTATTTTCTGATAAGATTTGTCCCTCAGAAAGTTGCTTTGGAAGTAAATCTTTGAGCGTTCTATCTCTTTTTCTTTTATTACCAATGAATTCTAAATTACCTAATACAGGTAATTCAACTAAATTAATATTAATTGAAATTTTATTATCTATCTGTTCATCTGCAAAAATTTGTATATCAGAGAATCTGCCAATATCCCATAATCTATTAATCGCTTTATTAATTTCATCACCTCTAACTATTTCTGATTCAGGATAAAGTTTGCTAATTCTAAAAATATCTTCTTTACTGAGTCTCTCTAATCCAAAAACATTTATATCAGAAATTACCATTTTTACTGATTGTGTAAAACAAAAGCTAAAAAGAATTATCAATAGTTTAAAATTAATAAATTTCATTTTGCTAATTTACCAAATCTTCTTTCCCTGGTTTTGAAATCATGTATTGCAATATCTAAATCATTTTCATTAAAATCTGGCCAAAATACATTCGAAAAAAATATTTCGGTGTATGCAATTTGCCATAATAGAAAGTTAGAAACTCTATGTTCATCTCCTGTACGAATTAATAAATCTGGATCAGGAATATCAGATGTATATAAGAATTTTGAAAAAGAATTTTCAGTTATTTTAGTATCTTTACTATCAATAATTTTGTTTATAGCATATAAAATTTCTTGTCTACCACCGTAACTTATTGCTAAAGATAAAGTTAAACCATTATTTTCACTGGTTGAAGACTCAGCATATTTTAATCTATTTCTAGTCAAAATATCAATTTTACTTAAATTACCAATTACTTTAAATTTGACATTATTCTTCTTCATTTCATCTAGCTCTTTATTTAAGGATGAAAGTAAAAGTTTCATCAATGCTAGAACTTCTTTCTTAGGCCTATTCCAATTTTCCTCAGAAAAAGTATATAATGTTAAATATTTAATACCTAATTCACTGCAATATTTGATTATTTTTCTAGCAGATTCTACACCCGCTTTATGACCTTCTGTTCGACTTAATCCTTTTTTTGATGCCCATCTTCCATTTCCATCCATAATAATAGCAATATGCTGTAATTTTTTTTGTTTATTATTGGGCAAAATTTTATCCTTTAAATAATTGATTTACAATTTTAGAAAATATTTGCTGTATGTTAGAATTTTCATTATTAATTACATAAGGTTCACCTACATCACAAGATTTTGATAGACTATAATCTAAAGGTATTTGACCTAATAGAGGTAGTCCTAATCTCTTACTTTCTTTTTCTCCAGATTGACCACTAAAAACATTGTGTATAAAGTTGAAATTTCCATCTTTATCAAAAACTACTTTTTCATCATTAATCACTAAACTTGCATTGGACAAATCGGTACTAGTTAATTGACCAGATAGACTTGTACCTACCATATTTTCTACAACACCTAAAATTGGTGTGTCAACTTTACTAAACATATCTGAACCTTTTTTAACATCAACGTGAGCTAAATCCTGTGGAGTGGTAACAATTATTGCACCAGTTAATTTTATTTTTTGGACTAAAGTAAGCTGGATATCTCCTGTACCTGGGGGGAGATCTAGAATCAGATAATCTAATTCTCCCCATTTGACATTTTCAAAAAATTGTTGAGTCATTCTTGAAACCATTGGGCCTCGCCAAATTGTTGGAGAATTTTCATTATTTATAAATCCAAAAGACATAGATTTTATATTAAATTTCTCAACAGGATCAATGACATTATCGTTTATATTTGGCTGTTCTTTATAATTTATTAATGTAGGTAAACTAGGACCATAAATATCTAAATCTAATAGCCCAACTTTAAATTTTTTTGATAACTCACATGCTACATTTAATGCAACAGTTGATTTACCAACACCACCTTTACAGCTAGATATTGCTATCACTTTCTTAATATTTGAAATTTTATCAACATGAACACTTTCACTTTTTTCTTCCGTTAAGTTTTGATTATCGTTCAAAAAATTTATTTTAACCTCATTGAAATTAAAATTACTTGTAATTTTTTCATGGATGGATTTTTCAATAATATTCTTATTTTCTTGATTTGTGGTTGATAACGTAATATCAATAATTATATTATTTTGAGGATCAGTACTTATCTTACTTATAATTCCAAACGAAACTATATCTCTCGAAAAACCTGGATATTTAACAGTTTTCAAGACATTTGTAATATTTTCAATTAATTTTTCCATTTTTGAAGAAAAGATTTAATTTTTTTTTTATACGATACCTTAATCTAATTTATTACTTTTGAATAAAATAGAACAAATATAAAAACATATATAAAAGACTAGTAATATTTGAAAAAAATTTATTAATATACTATTGGATTTTTTTTGAAAACTTGATATTTAAATTAGATTGCACGTTAATTTTACTTTAAAACAAATTTTTTTCATCTATTTCTATTATTATTAATATAGATTTTTATAATTTTTGATGAAAATTTATATACTTCTAATTTTTCACTTACCTATCAAGATAAAAAGTAAAATCCAATAAAAAAAATATTATAGGGGATTATTACATGTCGAATGGTAATAATGAAATTATAATCAATTCTACAATTGGTAATACAAGAATTGTACTTACTAAAAATCAAGTAATTGATAATATTTTCATAGAAAGACCTGACCACCAAAGGTCAGTAGGCAACATATATAAAGGTAAAGTCCAGAATGTAATTCCAGGTATGCAAGCTGCGTTCATTGATATAGGAGATTCAGTAAATGCTTTTTTACCATTTACAGAAATTGGTAAATATGATGTTGTAAACGATGAACCTTTTGAAATTGAAAATTCTAAAGGTAAAAGTGACAAAAAAATCAATATTGAAATTGGAGATGAGATTGTTGTTCAGGTAATTAAAGAACCTTTTAGTGGCAAAGGAGCTAGAGTAACAACAGACATTTCAATTCCTGGAAGTTTTATGGTACTTGTTCCTAATACTAATTATATTGGTATTTCTAAAAAAATATCAGATAGATATGAAAGAAATAAAATAAAAAATATCATTTCAAATTTTAAACCAAAGGATTTTGGAATTATAGCAAGAACAATATGCAAAAATCAAAACGAAAAAAATATTAAAAATGATTTTGAAAGACTTCATAAAATTTGGAAAGAAATAAAATATAAAATTGATACTATAAAGGGAATAAATTTAATTTATCAAGATTTCACAATTTCAGATTTAGTTATCAGAGATTTATTTACACCTAAAATCAATAAATTAGTCATTGATTCCAAGCCATTGTATAAACGTATTTACAAGTTGGTTAAAGAAATAAATCCTGAATCCATTTCTAAAGTAATTCTACATAAATCAAAAAACCCAATTTTTGATGAATATTATAATATCGAAGAACAAATACAAAAAGCTTTAAAAACTAAAGTTTGGCTTAAAAGTGGTGGACACTTGATAATAGAACACACTGAGGCAATGGTAGTAATTGATGTTAATAGTGGTAGATTTATTGGTAAAAAAAATCATGAAGAAAATTCCTTGAAAATTAATCTTGAAGCTGCAATAGAAATTGTAAAACAACTAAGATTAAGAGATATAGGAGGATTAATTGTAATTGATTTTATTGATCTAGAAAAAAATGAAAATCGTAAAAAAGTTTATGATGCATTAAAAAAAGCAATAAAACTAGATGGTTCTAAAGCGTCTCTTTCAGAGTTTTCAAACTTTGGATTATTACAAATGACAAGACAAAGAGTTGGATTGAGTTTATTATACACATTAACTAACAAATGTAATGTTTGTAATGGGTTGGGTAGAATTTCTTCACTTGATGCTATTTTAACAAATATTGAAAACTGGATTAATAGATTTAGGAGTAAACATAGAGATAGAAGATTAGTTATTTTTGTACATGAAAAAGTTGAAGATTATATTTTGAATAGTAAAAAGAAGGGCTTAAATAAAATTATGCTTAGAAAAATTATGTGGATTCAGATTAAAAAAGATGACTCACTAAATATAAGCGATTTCAGAGTTTACTCTAAAAAAAGGAAGAAAGATGTTACTAATGAAGTTTAACCTTGTTTATTTAATTAAAACTTCAATAAATTAGCAGGCTTAAATTGGAATATGATATGTATGCAGTAGTAGATTATATAGGAAATCAAATTTTAATCAAAGAGGGTGAAAAAGTTAAGATACCTTTTTTAGATAAGAAAATTGGTACTAAAGTTGTTTTTGAAAATGTTTTATTCTTTGATGATGGAAAAGGAAAAAAAGTTGGTAATCCGTACTTAAACTCATTGAAATTCACTGCCAAAGTTGAATCTCATGGCAAAGAAAAAAAAGTAATTGTTTTTAAGAAGAAAAGAAGAAAAGGTCACCAAAAAAAGAATGGTCATCAACAAAAGTTCACTTATGTAACAGTTGATAAGTTTTCTTCAAAAAAAACTGTCAAATCAAAATCAACAACAACTAAGAAAGATGCAACAAAAAAGATTGTTAAAACATCTGCATCAAAAGTAAAAAAAACTTCTAAACCTAAAACACCTAAAAAAAAGGATTAAACAATGGCACATAAAAAAGGAATGGGTAGTACTAAAAATGGAAGAGATAGTAATCCACAATTTCTCGGTGTAAAAAGTAGTGATGGTCAATTTGTATCTACAGGTAGTATCATTGTTAGACAAAGAGGAACAAAGTTTCATCCAGGATTAAATGTTGGTAAAGGAAAAGATGATACTTTATTTGCTTTAATGGATGGATATGTTAAATTCCAAAGAAAAGGTAGAAGTAAAAAACAAGTTAGTATTTTAGAAAAAAAATAATTATTAATTATTTTTATTATTCAATTTAATGTTTCTTGAAATTGAATCAAATTTAGCACGCTTCATAGCACTTTTTTTGACTATTTTCTTATAATCTTTTTCACATAATTTTTCCCAGTCAGTCTTTTGCATATCTTTAATTATATCTTTACTCAAAAAACGTTTTTCTTGTGTCTCAGTTGCAAACTTAATATTCCAAGGACAAACATCCTGGCAAATATCACAACCATAAATCCAGCCACTTAAATCTGATGTATAATTATTATTAAACTCACCTTTGTGCTCAATTGTCAAATAGGATATACATTTATTTGAATCTAAAACATATGGTGTCAAAGCATCCGTTGGACATGCGTCTAAACATTTAACACATGTACCACATAAATCGTTTAGAAATTCATTGTCATATTCAAGATCTATATCCAATAAAATTTCACCAAGAAAGAACCATGAGCCAATTTGATTATTTATTAAATTTGTATTTTTACCAATCCAACCTAAACCAGAATTTTGAGCCCAGGCTTTTTCCAAAATTGGAGAGGTATCTACACAAACTCTATAATTTATATTTTCTCTTTTTGATTTTATATAACTTAATACCTCATATAATTTTTCTTTAACTATGATATGGTAATCTTCACCTTGTGCGTACTTAGATATTTTATAGTTTTTATCTTTAGAATTAGCTTCATTATGAGGAGAATAATAATTATAACCAAATGAGATTACAGATTTAACTTCAGGAAAATATTTGAAAATATTTTTTCTTTCCTCTTTTCTAGTTTTTATCCAATTCATTGAGGCATTATATCCTAAATCTAACCATTGTTGTAGATTAACCGATGGTTCTTTCATAGCTGTTTTAGCATTCGATACACCAACAAGCTGAAAACCTAAGGATTTAGATAAATCTTTTATATTAGAGGTTAATTTTTTTGTGTTCAAAAATTAAAAACTTTCAAAATAAATAACTTTTAATTCTCTATTCATTGAATCAAATGATTTATTATTTTTAAAAATATCATTAACGTTTATTTCTAACATTAAATTGTTTGATGCAGACCATCTTAATCCAGCATTTAAGTAACCTTTTCCATCTCTATCAATTAAATTTTCTATATCAGCAGATTCATCTCCATTAAAATAATCATCATCACGAGCAAAATTATACTCACCAAATAATGAAAAACTTTTATTTATTTCCTTATCAAATCCAAAAAAAATATTCAAATCATCATCTTTATCATCATTTTCAGATATATTTTTATTCAAACCAAAATGAAATCCTAAATTTCCAAGCAGTGAAAAATTTCTACTCAAAACTAAGTAAACTCCATATGATTTTTGGTCATATCTATTTAAAACTGTTGTTGGATTTAATATATTTGAAGTTAGTAAATATTTTTCGTGGAATTCTCCTCTTCCCTGTGTGTCAATACCTATTACTAATGCGGGAATACTCTGCGTTTCATCAAATATTCTATATTTGATTTGAACTTCAGGATAAGATTTGAATTTTTTCAACTCGCCTATTCCTATAAAATTTGATATCCCAAATGACATACCCAATGTAAAGTTATCTGTAATACCAATCATAAATTTTGGCACTATACTTCCATTATTCATAAAAATATTTTCAAAAGAATAAAACCCTTTAGGCATTGTCCCAGCAGTTGGAATTGAAACTAAATTTGTATGAGGATATGGTTGCTCTCCTTGACACATAATAACATTAAATAAAATTATAAACAGTATATTTTTTTTCATTATTTATCCTTTTTTAAAATGTATTTTAATTGCAATCAAAATATATTCATTTAATAATAAATTGAGAAACTAAATTATTAATTTTATTTAATTGGGAAAGATAAATACACTGGCATATGATCGGATATATAGGACTCATAAATGTCAAACCCTCCCATATAATCGTCAATTGGTATTGTATTTATAAAATAAGTATCTTTTTTAACAAATGAAGAAGATACCAATATATGATCTAAAAAACTTACCCATGGTTCCTTAGGATATGATGCCTTTGATACATCATAAGTTATATCATGAGTAGGAAAATAAAATCTATCATCATTCATAAATGATTCAAAACAATGCTCCCCAGGTAAATCTTTAGTATCATCATTCCAATCACCTAAAATAATAATATTCTCATTAACATTTAAATTTGAAACTACGTAATCATAAAGCATATT
>Ga0066378_10000590_pt1 | contig 14947 bp, 13 predicted proteins | sample Knorr_S23_td_DCM_FD_70947 | JGI IMG/M metagenome (GOLD analysis project Ga0066378, IMG submission 70947) | Marine microbial communities from Southern Atlantic Ocean transect - Knorr_S23_td_DCM_ad_71m_LV_A | ecosystem: Environmental > Aquatic > Marine > Oceanic | place: Southern Atlantic ocean...
GTGTTCCCGGAGCATATTCGGCATTCAGTCACAGTTGGCAGAGCCGTTATACAAGGCTTGCCTATGGTGCTAATGAGCAAGAGAGAAGCATCCATCAAAGTGGCCGAAGACTTTATTCGCACGACTCAACGCATTCTGGAGCTAACTGCGGAAAAGCCCCGCCACCTAGAAGCCAGCTTGCTGGACAACTTCTGGCAAAACTAGCGAAATATCGCCAGGGCATCGCCGCTTTCACCAAGGGCCTATCCACTTGCCACTATTTTCGGTAAGGTTACCGAAAATTGTGGCAGACGGGCGGGATCGGCTGCGAGAGCGTTCAATCTTGAGCTGGGAGCCCATTCTACCGAGCGCTCGGCGAGAACCCCTCTTTGCTCAAGATAAAGCCCATTCGTACTTGTATTCCGTGGGTTTCATCGCATCACTTCACAAGATTGGGCTGGCCGATCCACAAGTCGGTCCCACTTTAATTACCGTCTCTTCTCAAGCGCCTTTCGATCTCTATGCCACACGACTTTAGCGGCCAAGCATTCCTCGTCACCGGTTCCACACGAGGAATCGGAAAAGCGATTGCTAAATCCATTGCCAAGGCAGGAGGATCGGTCGCTATTCACGGACGGGAGCTCGAGAAAGTTCAATCTGTCTGCGAGGAAATCGATTCCGAGAAGACCAAAGCCTTCGCCGCGGACCTGTCCGATCCTGAAAAGGCCAGCGAATTGGTCAAAAGCGTATTCAATCATTTCGGGCGTTTAGATGGACTCGTCAACAACGCCGGCGTTGGTCGAGCCGTCGCATTTCGAGGGCTTAAACTCGACGATTGGCGAGCAACCCAGGCCCTCAATCTGGAATCCGCCTTTATCGCCTCTCAAGAAGCCTACAAACTCATGAGGAAGGCTAAAGCGGGCAGCATTGTTAACATGGCGTCGCTCGCGGCTCACGGACCGGGAAACCTGATGGGGGCGGACTACGCTGCCTCAAAAGCGGGACTCGTTAGCCTCACTAGAAGTCTTGCCCTAGAAGCAGCCCGTTTTGGAATTCGTTGCAACGCCGTCTCACCTAGCATCGTGGAAACGGATATGGCTGAAGGCATGACGGATGAGATGATCGCGAAGATGGCCATCCCTCTAAATCGTCTCGCAACTTGTGTAGACGTGGCTAACGTGACAGCCTTTCTTCTGTCGTCTGATGCCGCCTACCTAACGGGCCAGGTAATTCATGTGGATGGCGGTCAATTCATTTACGGATAGCTCTGATTGCCGAATGCCAACCGATTCCTCAAGTTCCAATCAGCGTGTAGCGATTACCGGCATGGGAATCGTGTCCGCCCTAGGAATCGATGAAGACTCCGTCTGGTCGCGATTGCTGGAGGGAAAAAGCGGCATCGATCAACTCCAAAGTTTAGATACATCCAAGCTCAAAGTCGGCATCGGGGCAGAGGTGCCGCCCGGGCTTGTAGAAGACGCTTTAAAACCGCTGGGGCGTCGCCCCACCGATCGGGCCTTGGACATGGCCATCGTTGCATCGGCCCAGGCTCTTCTCCAGGCCAAATTGATTACTGGAGATGGGCCGTTTGATAATCAGGATGTCTCTGTCATTTTGGGAACCGGAACCGGCAGCGCCCAAAGTCATAACCAGGCCTACAATATCCTCTTCGAAAAAGGTTCGCACAATCTCCGGCCAACCACCGTACCCCGTTGCATGTACAACGCGATCTCGGCAGGAATCTCGCTTCAGTTTCGCCTTACTGGCACCAACTACGTGATCGTATCCGCTTGCACTTCGGCAACCAATGCCATCGGAACCGCATTCCGTATGATCCGCCACGGATATGCCGATCGCGTTTTGTGCGGGGGAGCGGACGGATTCTTTGATCCCTTCTCTTTCGGAGCCTGGAATAATATAGGAGCCCTTTCAAGAATAGAGGATCCGCAAAAAGCCTGCCGCCCTTTCGCAGAAGACCGTCAAGGAACCGTTCTGGGTGAGGGAGCAGGAGCCATCGTCCTTGAGGCTTACGACCGGGCCATCGAACGCGGAGCTTCTATCCGAGCGGAGATTCTTGGATACGGGGAATCTTCAGACGCCACCCACATCACTAAGCCCAGTTCAGAAGGACAGGCAAAGGCCATGAAACGAGCCCTCAAAGACGCCTGTGTTGATCCCAGCGAAATCGCTTTGATCAATGCCCATGGAACGGCCACGCCGGGCAACGATTCTTGCGAGAGCGAGTCGATTCGAAGCGTCTTCGGCGACCAAGCGGATCGCGTTCCCGTCGTGGCCAACAAGAGCTATATCGGCCACACGCTTGGGGCATCTGGAGCGCTGGAAACTATCGCCTCGGTCAAGATGATCGAAAATCGAAAGGCTCCCCCAAACCTGAATCTTGAAAACCCGGATCCCGCTTGCGACTTGAATCTGATAAAAAGCAAACCCGTATCCATAGATACTGGACCCATAATGAAAAATAGCTTCGGATTCGGCGGAGGCAACGGCGTTCTAATAATCAGTCCCAATAGGGTTTAAACACCTTCATATTCCCAACATGACAGACACCTCTAAACAAGAAACTATCCTCGGCCAGCTTCGAGGCATCCTGGAAGAGTCCTCTTCCATCGAACCGGACTGGGATTCCTTCGGTCCGCAATCTACGATCGAATCGCTAGGTCTGGACTCACTCACAATTCTCGACCTGCTCTACGATATCGAAGAAGTCATCGGCATACATCTGGAAGCGAAGGAAGTGCTCAACGTCACGACCGTCGGCGAGATCATAGATATGCTAGTCGCTAAAGGCGCTTGAAGCGGATCTGCCAACTCGCCGAATACGGCTTCTTTCGTTGCGTACTCTTTATTTGCGACACCCTGCCGTACTCTGTTACCTGTCTCGTCGCTCGAGGCACGGCAAACCTTTGGTGGCTAGTCGACAAGAGGCGCCGAATTGTCGCAAGAGACAATATTATCCGCAGTGGTATCGAAACCGATCCTAAACGGGCCTTGGCAATCGCTAAAAAAGCCTGCCACAACATGGCTCTCGTCATTGTGGAGTCCCTACGGTCCACGGATTTTCTGAGCGATGATGCGATCGATCAGCATCTGAAAATAGAGATTCCCGACGATGTTAAAGCGGTCCTAGAAGATCCTGAACAAAGCCTCATTATCGCTTCAGGGCATTACGGAAACTGGGAGGTGGCTGGTCACTGGGTTTCTCGATACAAGCCGGTTGCCGGGATAACGCGGGCGATGAACAATCCCTATATTGAAGGCCTGGTGAAAAAGCGGAAATCTCGTTACCGCTTTCGACCGATTCCCAAGCATGATGGTAACACCGGTCGCTTTCTGGAAGTCCTAGACAACCACGAAATACTGGCTCTGCTTTTCGATCAGCACGCCGGCGAATACGGAATGATGATCGACTTCTTTGGCCATCCAGCCAAGACTTTTAAGACGGCCGCAATACTCCACCTCGTGACAAGAGCACCGCTCTGTTTCGCCTCCTGTCACCGAGTCGGCCCCATGAAGTTCGAAATCAACTTCTCTCCCTTAATCCAGCAAGCCAGAAGCGGAAATAAGCACGAGGACATCAAAGCAATACTAAGCAGCTTGAATCGCGACTTGGAAAATACCATCAGACAAGACCCCACCCAATACCTATGGGGTCACCGACGTTGGCGAGACTAACAAGTGCGTGGATTGAAATGCGCGCGTCTCCTTCCAAGGCAATTCCTGATGAGCATGCGTATCTCTACGGAAATCCGCCATTTCCTCGAAGGTTTTCTCGGGTACTTGAAGCGTCGACGTGGTCATTTTTGGTTTCAGGTTTTCGGGACTGAGGTTTGTGGCACGTCAATCGGCATGGATTCGCTTCCTTCGATCGCGGAAGCGTTGAAAACGCTCGATCCTCGTGCCTCCCGGACACTGCCCATGATACCGATCGCTTGGGAGATGTCAAAGCGTATTCGCTAGCTCGCCCTGCTCTGTTTTCGTCCTTGAGTTTTCGAATACGGTCGTTTTTCGTTCCGCTTTCTCGCGCCTTTTGCGCGACCTGACGGGGCAGTAGCTCAGCTGGATAGAGCATCGGATTTCTAATCCGGTGGTCGGGGGTTCGAGTCCCTCCTGCCCTGCCACGGACTAGAGGGGAAGATTTCGAGAATGTAAGAGCGGCTTTACGCCGCGAATCCTGCACTGTGATCGCGGCGTAAAGCCGCTCCTGCGGGAAAATTCTGTTATTCCCGATAGCCAAGTGCCTGCAGCTTTCTAAGCCAGCGCGTAATGCTTCTCCGTTAGCTCTGTGAGCGAAACCCAGTTCTTCCAATCGACGCGGAGTTCCCTCCGCAATCGCTTGATCTCTATGAGCAATATGCGGCGGCGTTCTTCGGTAGCCACTCTGAGCTCTCGATAGGCTTTCGCCAATTCGGCGGCTTTGGCTTCGAACTGCTTGGAAAGATCTTCCAGCTTTTCTCTCAACTCAAGGGCAGTCTCATCGATCTCGTGCCGAATTCGCTCTAGAAGCAGCTGCTTATCCTTGTTAACCAGCGTTTGCTGGATCCGAATTTCATTCACCCATCGAAGATTGCTGGCCAATCCAATCTTGGAGGCGGTCCAAATAAGCCACTTGGTGGGATCGAAATGGTACCAACGTATACCGTTGCGGTAATCGTTAGCTAGGGTGTGGTGATAGTTGTGATAGCCCTCACCAAAGGTTAGTAAAGCCAGCACGGCATTGTCGGCCGCGGTTTGCTCAGCGGAATAGGTACGGGAGCCCCACATGTGAGCCAGCGAATTGATGAACCAAGTACAGTGGTGGATCGTGAATATCCTCAATAGCACGCAGCCGACAAAGGAAGCGAGGGGCGACATAAACAAGCAACCGATTCCGAATACTGCTCCATTCACTGCCAGGAAAATCCAGCCATAGTATTTGTGCTGGAACATGACCCGCTTGTTTTTCAGCAAGTCGCCCACTATCCGCTCGTCGATAGGAATCAGCGGGTTGACGAATAGCCACCACACATGGGCATACCAGAAGCCGCGGTTGATATTGTAGGGATCTTTTTCCGTATCCACATGGCTGTGGTGGATCCGGTGGTCATTGGACCAGCTCAAGGCGGACATTTGACCGGCCAGGGCCGACATGGTCAGCCAAAACCATTCGTAGACCGGAGACGCGTCGTAGGTCTTATGGGCGAAAAGCCTGTGGTGGCCCGCGGTAATAGCCAAACCTGACAGGATAAACGTCACCAAATAGATGACCCATGTCGCCAAATTAAAATCGCCAATTACGAACGGCAATAGAGCGAAAAGCGCTACATGGTAGCCTGCGATAGCCGAGAAAGTTCCCCAATTTACGATACGCATGTGTGAGATAAGAGTCCCCAATTGGATAGAGTTTGTTCAAAAATGAACTCGCATGTGTCTGGATTTTAGTCGAATACGCAACCTTTGATATCGGTTTTCTGCGACTTTTCTGAATTTCAGCCCGCGGAAGCGGCTCAGGAGGCTAAAGGCGACACAGCGATTGAAAAAGGCTACTCGAAATCGATCAGTACCTTGATTGCCCCATCTTTACGGTCTACAAAGGTCTCATAGGCCGTCTGAGCGTTTGCAAAAGGGAAGGAGTGGGTGAGCAGAGGCTTCATGTCTACCTTGCCTTCAGCAATCAAATCCGCAGCAGCGAGAAAGTCCCCCTTGTCTTTGGCCCCAACCGAATGCCGAACAGTCAGATTCTTATAGAACACTTTTCCGAAGGGATAATTGTCCACGTAGTCCGTATCGATCACGCCGAATTCGAAAATAGTTCCTTCTTTGCGGACCAGGTCCACAGCATCGTTGAAGGATAGATCCGCGTGGCCTGCCGCCTCGATGACCACATCCGCCATTTCGCCATTGGTTAGGTCGGACAGCTGCTCCAAGCTGCCTGCATCTCCAGGAACAATGATCTCATCTGCGCCCATTTCCCGGCCCACGTTAGCCCGCTCCTCGAGACGATCGATGCCAATCACCGTTCCCGCTCCTCGCAGCTTGAGAAGAGCATTAAACATAAGCCCAACTGGGCCTTGTCCAAGGACGGCCACTGTTTTGCCTTTAATCTCGGGCATCATGCGCCAAGCGAAGAGTAAAGTACCCAACGGCTGAGCCATGAGAATCTCCTGTTTGGACACGGGTTCTTCAGGCAGCGGAAAGATTCTAGATTCTGGAAGCGTCAGGTATTCGAAAAAGCCGTATTGGTCGAATGGCAGAGCCAACACGAAATCGCCCTCTTGGAAATCCGATGAGGCTGACTCGACCACTACTCCGACACACTCGTGCAGCGACAATCCTACGGGGAGCGGATATACTTTCGGCTGCGAATAATCAATGTGCCCAGCGGCATTCGGCTTACCTTCATCCAGCAATTTTTGCTGATCGTAGGCGAAATAGGGAATGTCCGAACCGCAGAGACAGGTTTTCTGGATACGAACCCGCACGTCCCCTTCCTTTAGGGCGGGCATTTCCACTTCAATTATTTCGGCCTTTCTAGGCCCGATGATTTGCACTGCTTTCACTGGAGGCGAACAGATAGGCGTCCTTCTCGAAATGGCAACCCCCTACTTCATAAGAAAGCGCTCTTGAACGGTGTTAACGCAAAAGCGATATAACAGGCTAGAAGCCTGTGCTAATTTGTTGGGCGTTCTGCTTGTGCCAACTTGGTATAGCCAAGGCAAATCCATGCCAACTCAAATTGTGGTCGAGCGTAGGAGCGGGTTTATCACGCGACATACCTCGAATTCCTTGTAGGCGCGAACAGGTTAACGCCACTGGGCAAAGCTAGCACAGAGTACCTGGCCCGGATCATTCTCCCGCTCCGAGATTTTCAATCCTACTTCGCTATGACCGCGTCGCTAATCCCGTGGTAAACATCCGTAGATTCTCTGACTTTAACTTCGCTTTCGGGACCTACGAATACCGGCCACTCTTCTGGACTCTCCTGAATGCGGCCGTGCGATCCCTTCACCAACGACGCGTCCAAGGGAATCACATCCAACAAGCCACGGAGGCCCAATTTCTTCTTCGCCAAAAAGCCGGCTATTTTCAATGCGGGAACCTTTAATTCCGAATCGATAAATAGCTCGACCGGGTCGTATCCGGGCTTCCTGTGAATGTCCACGCAACGAGCGAAGTCAGGCGCTAGGGAATCGTCCATCCAGTAGTAATAAGTGAACCAGCTCCGATCATCGGCTATGGCGATGAAGTCCCCCGATCGTTCATGGTCCACCTTCTTTTCCCGCTTTCCGTTCTCGTCCAGGACCCGTTCCACTCCGTCGACCGATTCCAAAACCTCGTGAACCTGGGACCGAATACTCTCATCACTTACGTAGACGTGAGCGACCTGGTGATCAGCCACCGCGAAAGCCCGACTAGCCCCGCAATCGAGCTGCTCCAAACCCAGCTCGTCCTTGATCGTTATCCATCCCTTCTCCCGAAAAACACGATTCAAATGGATCGGCCTGTCAACATCGTTGATCCCGTATTCTGATAGCAAGATTACCTGAACCGAACGCTCCTCGAAGAATCTTATCAAATCGCCCACCACTTCATCGATGGCCTGCAAATCTTGGGCGATATCCGGGTGCGAAGGGCCTAAACGCTGCAAATTATAATCCAGATGCGGTAGATAAACGAGATTCAGCGTCGGGCTCTGCTTGCGCTCGATCCACTTGGCGGACTCCGCTATCCAGCGGGAACTATCGATTCCCGCTTTCGGTCCCCAGAAGGTGAAAAACGGAAAGTCGCCCAGGTCCCGCTTCACTTCCTCTCGCATCCCCATCGGATGCGTATAAACATCGAAGACTTTTCGCCCATCGGCCGGATAAATGGGCCTTGGGGTAATCGAGTAGTCGGCAGATGAATACATATTGTACCACCAGAACATCTTCGCGCAGGTCAACGAAGGGTAAGCTTGCTTCAGATCTTCCCAGACTTTCGGCCGTTGTACCAGGTGGTTCGACTGCTTCCAGAAATGAACCTCGCTGTACTCGCGATTGAACCATCCATTGGCAACAACCCCATGCTGCGATGGAGACGCACCAGTAAGAAAATTCGATTGGGCCACGCAGGTAACCGCCGGAAAAGCCGGCTTAACTTTTGCCAGGGTAGATCGCTCCACAAACAGGCTGATCTGCGGCGTATGTTCGCCGATGAGCGACGAGGTCAGCCCTACGATATTAAGTACCGCCGTTCGCCGCATACCGTTCAGTTCAGCTCCTTGAGGCGATCGATGGCCTTTAACACGACTTCCGTATCCATTTCATGTACCTCGAACCGCGAGCCAATCCGCTTCAACAAAGTAATGGTCAATAAACCGCCAAGATGTTCGCGGAACTCTTCCAATCCCTCCAGCACATAGGGGAAGCGGCTTCCATTTCGTTTCTCCAAATGATCTGAATAAAGCTCGAATTTCAGTGACTTCAGGAGCTTAAGAATGCGCTCGGAACTTTCCGGATCGAGGTACCCCATCTCTTCCGAATAAAGGGTATCGATCGCTATCCCAATCGCCACAGCCTCTCCGTGGCTCAGGGCGAACTCCGAGAGCTGCTCCAACTTATGAGCCGCCCAATGCCCAAAGTCTAGAGGTCGAACTGATCCCATCTCGAAGGGATCGCCAGAAGTAGCAATGTGAGCCACATGGTGGTCCGCGCAGCGATGAATCAGAGCGTGCAGCGTATCCCGATCAAAACTATTCAATTCCTCAACGTTCGTTTCGATCCATTCGAAAAACGAGGCATCCCGTATTAGGGCCACTTTGATCGCTTCGATGAATCCGTTTCGCAAGTGGGCATCCGGAAGTGTTTCCAGGAAACTGAAATCATTGATCACCGCGAAAGGCGGTGCGAAGGCTCCGACGAAGTTCTTTTTCCGGTTAAAATTGACGCCGTTCTTAACGCCAACCCCGGCATCTGCCTGTCCGAGCGTTGTCGTTGGAAATCGGAAGTGCCGAATGCCTCGATGAGCGGTGGCCGCGGCGAAGCCCACCACATCAAGCAGGGCTCCGCCTCCGATGCCGACCACATAGCTATGGCGGCAAATCCGTAGCCGTTCGATGTCTCCGTAAATACGATCCAAACAAGAGGCATCATTCTTAAGAGCTTCTCCTCCTTTCAGAATCTCGAATCCCATCAGGCGAAGCTCCTCACTGTAGTGATCAAAATACTTTGCCAAACTATTTCCCAGATCGGGCATCGCCAGGCTTACGGCCTCATCGACGTATGTCAAAACCTTGCGACGGTTTCCGCTTTCTAGCGAGCAAGCCAAGTCCCTGAAAAGCGGATTACCGATGTCGAACGCTCCTTCGGTGAAATACACCCGGAGCAGATACGGAACTCGAATAGGATACTCAATATGAGGGAAATGGGACATGGAAGAGCGACTCAAGAGGCCGGTATACGCCGCTGCGCGATCAAGGCCACAATGAAAAGCACAAAAAACGCAAATAGCGTTGAAGTCGAAAAAGCATGCATAGTGCTAAAAACAGCCCCGTCTACCAGACAAATTCCCGCCAATAAGGGACCGATGGTTTTGCCTACGATAAGTCTTCCTCCAGCGGCAGCCTTTCTGAAAGCGTAAACGATCCAAGCGGCCAAAAAAAACAGGGGCAGAATCGAGCCCAAGGCATGTTCCCCGATAACACCCTTACTCGCAACCAGGATAAGAGCGATTGCCAGCGAAGCAATTCCGAGACGAGAAATCCGATTGGTCGTCGATTCGGTCCTGGCCAGCTCGGTAACGCCGAGTACGTAGGCAAACACCAAAAATCCCGCCCGAACGGTTTCGTCAGAGACACCAGATTGAGCGGCCGCCCCAGCCAGCAAATAAAGACCCATTCGGCATCCCGCAATCAACGGTACTCCTATACCCGTGCGCTTATGAACTAGGTTGTAAGCAACGATTAAACAGACGAGCAACAAGGCGAAAAATAGGGTTTCATCACTCAGCCAGGCCACCAGAGCGAATCCCACTACCAAGAGACCGATAGCCATCCACAAGACACTTGAGCGATCGATTTGCTGGGAGGGGATAGGCCTTTCCTGCCGATATTCAGCATCAAATCCAGCATCGCAGTAATCGTTCAAATACATGCCAGCCACATAAAGGCAGCTAGACCCCACTAGCAGGGCTACGAAAGCACCAGAAGAACCACCACCAGAAATCAGCCACGCGCAAAGGCAATTCGACCATACAGTCGAGAGATTGGAAACCCTTCCCAATACTAGGTACGTACGAAAATTTGCCATTCCCACTCACAGGAAGGGCATTCACACGGACTCGCGAGCAATTTTTGCCGTAATTATGGCGTCGCTATCGCAAAATAGGGTAGCGAATAGCTCAAGGGGTGTCTGAAAAGGCCAACCCTTTCGCTATCTTTGAGGAAATGTCGTAAATCTACCAGATTGTCACATTGCTAATTCTCGTGTCGTAAATACACAATGATGTCGCTTCAATCCTCTCCATGGCGGATACACAATCTGAAGACGGTATATTTAAGATGCTGTCGTTTAACTACTTACAAAAACAACGCAAAAGTGCAGAAGTTTAGAGTAAACCGCACTTCCCCACTAGGCACAAATAGCGGATAATCTCCGAGCTTCCACAGATGGTAGCGTAGGTTTTCAGCCTGTAATCATAGGGGACGATTACAGGCCAGAAGCCTGTGCTACTTCTGAGATGATCGCTGGTAGCAACAACTCACCCCACCAAAACAAACCTCGGCATACGCCTTAGGCGAGTCCGCGGCTTCTTAACTCTTTGAGCGTCCAATCGTACTCTCGAACGAGCTGATTAACCACATCGCCCTCCCCTAGATCATCGGGCAGGACTTCCCAGGTGTAGGTTTCCATCTCGAAATGGCGACAAACGCCAGTGTGGGTCTGAAGAAAATCAAATACGCCCTGAATATGATCGCTAGTAGACTCTAGCGGTGCTCCGGGAGACCTGTGGAGCGGTATATGGAAATGAATCCTCCACTCCTCTGCCTTGTCCGCCCCTGATGCACGAGCTGCGAGAGCGACATCCAGGTCTTCGTAACGCTCCAAAGTTCCAGCCCCCGATCTGGCAACGACCTGGTGCAAATAGACCTCATCACAAAAATCCCTTAGCCTCGCTAGCGTAGCAGGCGAAAAATCCGCGACTTTAAGAGCAGAACTTAGGTGTATCTTGCTGATCCGCATCCCTCGATCGACAAAACGGCCCAGGGATTCTTTGGCAGATTCGTATTCGACGGCTAAGTGACACGCATCGTAGTTCACCCCGATCCTACGCTGAATAATCTCTGCTTCGGCTAAGCCTGCGCCCAGCAACTGATCCATAAAGGTAACGGTCTCCTCGCTCGTTTCGAACAGGCAAAGTGGCTCCGGCTCCAAGCCCAAATGCAAGTCCCGGCCAGTCTTTCGGCTCAGTGCGTCGATATATTCCGCGCATTCCGAGAGATTCCGTCGCATCGCGCCTAGCTGCTCTCCCGATTCGATGAATCGTTTAAACGAGCCGGGCACCGTGCTTACACTTGCCTCCACCCCTTCTGGAGCAATCTGGCATATCAAGTCAAAGAGGCACTTGGTGTAGGCCACTCGCTCCCGCGTCGTCCAATCGGGACGATACACGTCCTCTTTCACGCGGGTCCCATGAAAATCGCCGTAAGGAAACCCGTTTATGGTGAAAACGTAGCACTGGCGGTCATCCAGCCACTTCTGGAAAGCTTTGAGCTTAGCCGGCTCGGACAACTCCGCGGCGGCCGAAGCGCTCAGCCGTAATCCGATGGCGTATGGTTCCTTTGGGCAAATCTTCTCCTTTACCCTCATCGTGTATGAATCGAGCGACTCGAGCGTTTCACTCCACGAGCTACCGCGATGTATGTTCGTGCAATAAGCGAGGTGACTTTCGTTTTTGAGCTTCATTCGAAAAGCGAGATACTGACGTCCAGTAAAGGTTGCGAAGATGGCACCCTCAAAGCAGGTGGCAACTGGAAATCCGAGAAAGGCCAAATAGCAGCGCAGGCTTCCAGCCTTTTAAATCTAAAGGTTGGGAGGATCGGCTCGATCCTCCGAATTAAGAACACAGAGGACCGAGCAGTCTCTCCCTACCTGAAATTCTACTAGCGATTGTAGCCCTTTGAATAAGCACGCACTCCTCGGCAGGGCTGACTATCCCCCAGTCAGCCGCCAGCATATCGCAAATTCGGCTGCTTCGGGCTAGGCAGCCCTGCCTTCAAACGTCTAATTGGCCTGTTACCCCGCTCCCACTGAACAGGCAAGATGCCTGCGCTACTCTTCGTTACTTCAACTTAAAATTGGGGCACTGGCTCAGGAATTCTACCGGGTTTCGATAGAAGATCCGGTCGATAGTATCGTCGCCGTACCCTCGCCTTCTCATTTCCTGTGCCGCGTAAGGAACAGACAGCGGAACGCTTACGCCCCAATCACAAGCGGAATTCATCCATAGCCGCTCCGAACCGAAATTCTCCAGAATATCGATTGCTCGAGCTGAGGTGCATTTGGACTCTGGATACAGGGTCAATCCGCCCCAAAATCCCGCATCCATAACGTACTTCGCGGTGTGTTCCTCGACATGATCAATAAGCACCCGCCCAGGATCGATGCGGGAATCCGACTTGATCACATCGACGATCAGCTTGGTACCTTTGCGCTTGTCCTCCAGGTGGGGCGTATGGACAAGGATCAGCTGATTGTTTTCCGCCGCTAGATTCACATGCTTCTCGAGCACATTCATCTCGTTGCGGCTATTCTTGTTGAGGCCAATCTCGCCAATCCCCAGCACCGTATCGTTCTTCAGAAACTCCGGAATTAGGGCGATTACTTCGTCAGCCAGCTTGATGTCTTCCGCTTCCTTGGGATTGATGCACAACCAGCAATAATGAGGAAGTCCGAACTTGGCTGACCGCTTAGGCTCGAAATCCGTCAATTGGCAAAAATAGTCGTAAAATCCGTTCGCAGAACTTCGATCGAAGCCCGCCCAGAAGGCCGGCTCGCAAACAGCTTTGCAGCCTGCCGTCACCATGGCTACGTAATCGTCAGTCGTTCGACTGACCATATGGGCATGCGGTTCGATGTATCTCATTGTTGCGGTTTGTCGGGCCAAGCGCCACAGGCTGCTTTGGTGGTAGCGGCGGGGATTAGCTCATCAGTCGGATCGCTAAACGACATGAGAACATTCTGCGCCCTATTCTCCGAATCTAGGGCCTTCAAGGCGCCTTTGAAGGCCTTGTATCTAAAATCTTCTGTATAGCCGTCGCGCTCCACACGATCCATAAAGGCGGCGATGTCTATCAATTTCGCCCGTGCCTCCATGAAGTACAGTTCGACAGTGTTATGCTTTTTTTTGGGTTCCATTACGAGGTATCCGGTATACTTCCCAGTCTGACTCGACCGGTTCCCGATGCGAGAAAAATTTCCTCCGTCAGCAATCCAGAAGTTGGCCTCAACAAGCAGTTAAGAGACTTTTTCTCTCAAGGAGCTACTAATTGATTGACGGTGTAGTAAGCCTTAGCCGCTGTCACCCCTCGACCTTTAATACTCCGGACACCCGACACCTCGAATTCGTAGACCTTATCTTTCTGTAAATCCACTTTCACGGATATCGTTTTTCCATCGACTAGCAATTGGGCAGATTCGACTAGGACGCGTTCCAAATCGGCTTTGGGAGCTCCATATTCGCGAGTATAGGGATAGTGATACCGTTCTACCAAAATCGTATCCAGATTCAAATGAGTCTGATCGAGGAGTTCCGTAAAGCTAACGTTGAATCCCGTATCCGTCAGCTTGATATTATGAATTTCAAAGGGATTCGTCCCGTTCCAGGTTACTTTCTCCAAACCGAATAGCTCTCCGCTTTTAGCATTCCAGCCGCGAGCGGTCTGTCCAACCCATAAGGCTCCTAAAGGATCGAAGCACAGCCTAATGGCCCCGCTGCGAAAACCGTCGAGAAAATTGACCACCATCCCCTCGTACACCTCATTCACTTTCTGCAGGGAGATGCGGAAAACGCGTGATTGCGTTTGGTCGCCGACGAAAATCTGGCCCGCGAAAGGCCCGAACTTGCCTTCAGTCGTATCCCAAACAGGGTTTCCGGGCGAATTCGCGACTTCCGCATTCGGTACCCAAACCACTGGTCGCTCCCGGAACTGATCGAAATATTCTTCGCTTCCTGAACGGATTTCCTCGAGCGCGAATCCCGGGTCGTCGCGCAGCGATACGGGGTGCCCAAAAAATTTGTCTGGCTGCAAGAGGTGCATCTTGGATGTCGCGACCCAATCGCCTTGGCTATCTATATAGAATATATCTCCTTCAGGGCTGATTCCGATTCCCGCCGGGGAACGGAGTCCCATCGCATAAGGCTCAAACTCTCCACTCGGGCTTACCCGATAAGCCCAGCCCCGGAAACCGCCAAGACTTCCCATAGCGCCTCGACTTAAATTCCCTGGGGCATTGTGATCCAAATTCAGCGTCCCGTGATAGTAGCCTCCAGAATCCTTTACGGGACCAAAATGGTATTCGTGGTAGTTATCATGAAATTCGAATCCGCTAGCGATGTGGCGATAATCGTCCGCAACTCCGTCCCCATCAACGTCCACCAATCGGGTTAGCTCCGGCTTTTGGGCTACAACGATGCTCCTGTCGTCATCAATAAGGAGACCAGCCGGCTCATGCAATCCCGAGGCGAATCGTGACCACTCCCTTCCTTTTTCCAATTTCCAAACCTCGCCCAGCCTCGTAGCGACCCAAACATCGCCATCCGGTTCGACATCCAATCCCGTTACCGCGAAAAGAGCCTAATCTGGCGTTTTGACGTTGTTTATCGAATACCCCGCGGGCGCGAAGTTGTTCTGACCACGCGATTGAAATGCGCAGGCTACCGTCAGCGCGGTCAAGATCCCCAAAATTGTATTCGGTCTCGTCATCCTATTTCC
>Ga0066378_10000591_pt1 | contig 14947 bp, 14 predicted proteins | sample Knorr_S23_td_DCM_FD_70947 | JGI IMG/M metagenome (GOLD analysis project Ga0066378, IMG submission 70947) | Marine microbial communities from Southern Atlantic Ocean transect - Knorr_S23_td_DCM_ad_71m_LV_A | ecosystem: Environmental > Aquatic > Marine > Oceanic | place: Southern Atlantic ocean...
CCAAGATGTTCTCTTTCATGCATTTTTCTTGCTTTTCTTTTTAACTCATCTTTAAACCATTGTTCAAAATTTATTAATTCTATTCTTTGTTTCAAATCTAAAACTTCATCCATATCAGAAATAAAATTTTGTCTAAGAATTAAATTATTTTTTTCTAGAGTAAATAATTTTGATTTAAGTTGCTCAAAATCGTTTTTTGAATTTGAATCAAGTTTATTTATTTCTTCATATAATTTTTTTATTAATTGTTTATTTTCGTTTATATTTTCTTCATGAATTTTATACATGGGGAAAAATTTTTGCGCTTGTTGTTCTGTTAATGATAATTTATCAGTTAAGAGCCAAATTTTCATATTTTTAATATTATCTTTTTTTTGATTTGAAAATACAAAAGCAATAGTAAGTAAAAATATAGTTAATAATTTCAATTCTAACCCCTTAATTTTTTCTATTTAATCAAATTCCTAGAGCGAAATTGACTATACAAGAATTATATTCTTCTGCCATATCACAAGATAAAACACACTCTGAAATAATCAAGTCAGAGTTATCAATTATATAATCAATAGATTCAAAATGTAAATTATGTTGATCTAAATTAAAATCTTCTTTTTGTTCAATACTATTTTGTTCAGAAATCAAATAAGTATCATTAGAATCACTTAAAAATGTAATGTATGAAAAAATCGGTAATAAAAAAATTATAAATACACTACTAAATACAATTCTCTTAGTATTTCTTTTTTTTCTAATTTCAATCTCTACTTTTAAATCATTAATGAATTTTTCTACATGATTTTGGCTTAACTTTGGATTTCTGAGATTCTTAATTTGGTTTTTAATTGACATTAGATTCCTTTATCCTCTTTTTTAAAGTTTCTATTGCATAATGATAATTTACCTTGGCAGAGTTAATTGATATATTCATTATTTTTGATATTTCTTTGTATTTTAAACCCTCTACTATTCTAAAAACAAGAATTGATTTTTGTTTTTTTGGTAAGAGGTTAATATTTTTTGATAATATTGGATTCATTTCATAATCTTCAATTGGATCGTTAGAAATAATTGTCTCTTCATTGATATCGTATGAAAAGAATTGCTGAATTTTTTGTTTTCGAAAAAAAGTATTTGCAACATTATAAGCAATTCTGTAGAGCCAAGTTGAAAATTGAGATTTTCCTTTAAATTTTTTAATATATTTATAGACTCTAATAAATGTTTCTTGACAAAGATCATCTGCATCTAATTTGTTACCAACTAATCTTAATAATAAGTTAAATATTGACTCATAATGTAATTTAACTATTTCATCAAAAGCTTTTTCATCACCATTTTTAAATTTATCTATTAATTTTAAGGTGATGTTTTGTTTGCTTTTCATATATTAGACGATATTTAAATTAAAAAAGTTAAATGGAATTATTAACATTCATATTTTTTCTATTTTAATAATTTAATTAAGTTTGATTAAATGATAATTTATTTAATTTGGAGAAAACAATTATGCCCTCAACTGTAGAATTAATTCAAGCTCTTATTGAAACACACGAACAATTGTCATTAGATGATTGCCCAGATGACTTTAAAAATGTATTAATTGAACAAGAAAAATTGATTACTAATGAAATCATGAAAAAATCAGATTCAATTCATTGGTTTTTAACACAAATAGATATTGAAGAAAGTAAACTTAATAGTACAATAGAAGTTCATCAAAGAGAACTAGAAAAATTAAAGAAAAAACGTTTAAGTGTAGATAAATCTAAAGATAAAATGAAAGAATTGATTATGACTGCTGTAAATAAAATAGGAGTTAATGAAGATAATGGAAATAAAGTTTTAAAAACAGATTCAAATAAATATACAATTTATGAAACTGATGGTCCACTGGAAATATTAGATGAAAATAAAATACCAGATCATTATTTTAAAATTGAAAAAAAACTAAATAAATCTTTACTAAGAAATGATATTAAAAAATCAATTAATAAAGAAGAAACATATGCAAAAGTTTCAAAGATTAAAAGGCTTAAAATATCTTAAATTGCAAAATTATCAACTTCTCTATATGCTTCAATAATTTTCTTTTCTCCTTTTTTTCCTTTAATTGAATTTCCATGTTCCATACCCAAAATACCTTTATATTTTTTATTATGTAAATATTTAAAAATATTTTTGTAATTAATTTCACCAGTTGTTGGTTCATTTCTTCCTGGGTTATCTCCTATTTGAATGTAAGCTATTTCGCTCCAACTTTTTTCAAAATTTGGTATAATATTTCCCTCCGATATTTGTTGATGATAAATATCAAATAAAATTTTACATGATGGGCTATTAACACTCTTGCAAATCTTATAGGCTTGAGGAATTTTTTTTAGAAATTGGCCAGGATGATTTGTCCACCAATTTAATGGTTCTAAAACCATTATTAATCCATGTGGCTCTAATAATTCGCATCCCTTTTTTAAGATTTCAATAAGATTTACGGTTTGATAATCAATTTCTTGTTTTAAATCTATAACTCCCGGAACAATAGTCATCCAAGTTGCATTAACTCTTTTAGCAACTTCTATAGAATCTTTTAGATCATTTAAAAATTTATTTTGAAATTCTTTAATACCAGTTGTTAATGTTGGTTTTTCCCAATCAATTGAACTGCCAATAAAAACCCCCATTGACATACCAAGAGTTTGCAATTTTTTTGAAATTTTTTCTTGCATAGATTTTGATCTTGATTTCATTCCATTATCTTCAATTGCCTTAAAACCATGATCATACATAAATTGAATTTGATCTATTAAGTCATCTCCAGCATGGTGTCTAAACATTCCAAAATGTGGAGCATAATTCAAATTAAAATTTAATTTCGAAGAATTTTGAATAATATTTTTTGAAAATAATAAATTATTTAAAAAAGGTAGTGATGTTATTAAAGCTCCTGTTTTTACAAAATCTCTTCTTTTCATATAAACTCCTTTAAAATTACGTTTAATTTAATTTTCTTCATTATTTATCAAGTTAATTGTTTTTATTTGTTCTAATGATGCATCTAACTTATTTGTTCTAGCACCAGATAATGATTCATATTCAGTTTTAGCTGAATTTAAAGCTCTACCCATTTTATTCATAGATTCTGAATAAAGACTCCATTGCTTATAAAATTCTTCTACCATTAATTGTAATTTTAACGCATTTTTTTCGGCTGAAAAACTTTTTATAGCTTGACTTATCAAAGATAAAACTGCATAAAGAGTTATAGGAGAACATAATACTATTCTTTTGCTAAAAGCTATTTCAAGAATATTTACAGTCTTTTCATTTTCTAAAATAAATGAATAAATAGATTCATTGGGAATAAATAATAATACATAATCGACTGTTTCAGAATTAATATATCCTTTTTTCCCAACTGAATTAACATGATTTTTAACATCATTTAGAAATGCTTTTTTTTCAATTTCTTTTTCAAAATCGGTTTTAGATGAAATAAACTTCTCGTAATGAGTTAAAGGAAACTTTACATCCATATTTAATTTTTTTTCTTTAGGTAAATTAAACGTAAAATCTGGTTTTTCTCCACTTATAACAGGGTCTTGATAAGTATAATTTATATTCTCAATCAATCCCATCATATTTAAAATATCTTTAGCCATTCTTTCACCCCATTGACCCCTTGATTGTGAATTTGATAAAATATTTTTTAAATCAACAGTTGTTTCTCTAAGATTAATTGTTTCTTTTTGACTATCTTCTAATTTATTTCTTAAAAGTGTCGATTGTGTCATTAATTCATTTAATGATTTATTAACCTTGTCTAGATTATTATCAATTAGTTTCTTTTTATCTTCAAATCGATTATCTACTTTTTCGATTTTATCATTTAATTTTTCAGATGCAAAATCTTGGAATTTTTTGAATGCTATATCTGAGTCATGTGAAAAAGAGTTCCTTAATTGAAATGAAATTAAATAAACAATTAACGAACCAATAAAAAAACCTAAAGCAAAAACTAAAAAATACATTAAATCCATATGTCAAAATAATACTGATTATGTTAATTATTAATAAAAAATAATTATTATTCTTTAGATGATTTTGATGTTATTTTCAGTTCAATGAATTACGATTTTTTTTTATCAAAAGACACATTATCAGGATTATATATTTTACTAATTGTAAGTTTTTTTATTTTTTTAAGTGAAATATTATTTAATTATTTTAGTGTAAAAAGTTTTATTACTAGGAAATTTGTACATTTTTCAACGGGTGTATTATTAGTTTTTTCTCCTTATATATTTAATACTAACCTAATTCCAATAATACTATCAATATTATTTACAATAATTAATTTTATATTAATTGAATTTAATCTTTTTAAATCTATTCATTTTTCAAAAAATAAGAACTATGGTACTTTTTTTTATCCAATATCTTATTTCATTCTATGTGTTTTTTGGTGGGATAAACCATTTGTTTTTCAATTATCATTATCAATTCTTACAATAAGTGACACTTCAGCTTCATTAGTTGGAAATATTTTACCGAATTCAAAAAAATTCTCAATTTGGAAAGATAAAAAAACAATAAATGGAACGATTGCAATGGCTGTTACCTCGTTTATTTTAGTTTGTTTAGGACAACTTTTTTTAAACGATTCAAATCAACAATTGATAATTTCCAATTTATTATTCTTTTCATTTTTTGTATCTTTAATTTCAACTTTTTCAGAACTAATTTCAATTAAGGGTTCAGATAATTTTTCTATTCCAATTTTTTCTGCAATTTCAATTGATTTAGCTCATAAAATAATTTCAGAAAATTATATTTTTGAAACATTAATTTGGATTTTTACTTTAGGTCTTTTTTGTTATTTTTTTTCAAAAATTCAAATATTAAAAAAAGATGGTGCTGTTGGTGCTTTTTTAATTGGAATTATTTTATTTTCGATAGGTAAATGGAAGTTTTTAATACCAATATCAATTTTCTTTTTAACATCATCATTTCTATCAAAAATATCTTCAAAACTTTTTAATATTAAAAAAAAAGAATCCAACAGAGATTTAAAACAAGTTCTATGTAATGGTATTATCCCCCTTTTATTAAGTATTATTTGGCTTTACACGTCAATGGAGTTGTTTTTTTATTCTTTTCTAGCGAGTATTTCAGCTGTTAATTCAGATACCTGGGCAACTGAAATAGGTTCATTATCAAAAAAACAACCTGTGAATAGTATAAATTTTAAAAAAATTAATAAAGGAGAATCAGGTGGAATTACTTTAATTGGAACAATAGGAGGAATTTTTGGATCAATTGTTACTTCTATCTTATCAACTAACAATGCATATCTTTTAATTTTAATTTCTATTTCAGGATTCTTATCTTGTTATTTTGACTCAGTACTTGGCAGTACATTACAATCAAAATACATATGTAAAAATTGTGGAAAAACTAATGAGATCGGATTTCATTGTAATCAAAATTCTGAATTAATTTATGGAGTAAAATTTTTCACAAACAATTTTGTTAATTTATTATGTTCTGCTTTTGGTGCAATAGTTCTTATAATTATTCTATACTTTCTGCCCCTTTAAGCTCATTAATTAAATTAGTTAGTCTTTCTATAGAATTATTAGTTGCTTTATATATTTTGTTAGCAGCATTTGATTTTACATATCGATTTAAATTATTATCAGAATTGCCAATTATAAAACCTTTTTTATTATTTTCAGAATCATTGAACAATACCTCAATAAAAGGTTCGTTAATGCCATATGAATCTTGATTTTTACTTTTAACTAATTCAACTGCTTGAATTCCATTAATAGCAGAAAAAAGTCTGTTCATATCTACTTTATCTAATTTGATTGTTGAATCTGATGAAATATACCAACCTAAACTATCTTCATTCATTACAGATAATTGATAAGCCCCCATAATATTAATCTCATTAATATTATTTTCATCATAATCAACTAGTTTCTTGTCTTGAAAATAAAAGGAATCTTTCATTAAAGATTTTTTATCATTATTTGAAATTAAAAAAATATTTGACTTACCAGATTCAAAACCATAATGAACAGTATCTGAATTTGAAATTTTACTTTCTCCAATTGTTAAAGTTTTGCTATTTCTATTAGGTTCTAAATTTAATACTATACTAATCTGTGAATTTTTTAAATAAGATTTTTCATTTTTTTCTGGATTGTCAATAAAATCAACCGCGGTATATCTATTTAAAGAAGAAAGATAATTATCTATTTGAGAATTATCACCATTAAGGTCATGACTAGTAATTTTCCATAATTGATTAATTTTATCTTCATTTTTGATAATTATACTATCATCTTCAGTAATTATTGATATTTGGTTCACATTTGATTTATCAAAATGAATAATTTTTTTATCTCTAAGTTCAAATAATGTTTTTTGAGTTTGAACTTTTAATTCATTCGAACTCAAAATCACAGAATTAGAATCTTTATCAAACACAAACAAGTCACCTTTAGTTGCAGATTCATCTCCAATTTCATAATTTATTTTCAAACCATTAAAAGTTTCAATATATAGCTCGATATTTGATGAACCCAAACCATAATTTTTTAATTTGTTTTCATCAACTTGACCAATGATTCTTTTTATTTTTGAATTCAAAAACACACTAATCTGTGAATCAATAATATTTTTATCGACTTCCAAATTAATCGGTTGTGTAATATTCCATGAGTTATCATTTTTTTCGTATTGTATTGTTTGAGATTTATTTTTCAATCTAACTAATTTTATATCATTATTATTTAATTTAAACAATGACTCATTATATTCCTTTTTATTTTCCCTCTTTTTATCTCCTTCTATCTCATAGATAAATACAAATAATCCAAGAGAAACAGCAACAAATAATAAAACAAAGATTCTTTTCATGGTTTAACTATGACCTATTCATATAGATATGAATACCAATTCTTACTGTTAATAAAGGAAGAAGTATTATTAAAAAAAACAAAATCAAATTTTGCTGTTTCATAGATAATGTAATCGTTCGATTATCAGGTTCTTTTGGACGAACTGCTATTAAATCTTCTTCTTCTGCTAACCAACTGACTATATTTAAGAAAAAATCCATATTACCTGGAGCTTGTGAAACATAAATATCAGATGCAAAATCAGAATCTCCAACAACTACCATTCGTGTTTTTAATGAGTCATTTTTTTCAACAGCCATTGCAAGTGTTGTTGGTCCAGCAAAATCAGATTCGTCTTGTTCAGCTATTTGTTCATCAAACAATAAAGATAAATTTGTTTCACCCCAACTATTAGGACTAGTATAAACAAGTTCTGTTATTTGGGTTTTTTGATCTTCATTTTCATTGAGTTTAGAAATTGAACTGGATTGAATGAATGTAGTTGCATATCTAAAATTTTTAGTTATCATATGATTACCATATTCAGCAGCAGAAGGTGCTGCACTAACACTACTTTGTCTATTTAAACCTGTAGATGTTAAAACAAAGCTAGAATTTGTTTCTAAAACAAGATCATCATTTACAGATATGTTCCATTCTTCTAATAAAGGTTTCAATCCTGATTGAGATTCAGGGTCAAGCATAATTAAAACATTTCCTCCTGAGGATAGGAAATTTCTTATATTATTAATTTCATTATTTGCAAATTTTTTAATTGGTCCAGAAATAATTAAAACATCTGTATCCTCAGGGACTTTATTTTCTTGAAATAAATTAAGTGCATCAATCTCAAAATATTGATTAATAAGTTCAGTTTTTATTAATTCATTTGTCGACATCCCAGCTTGATCTGGAAAAATTGATTTTTCTCCATGCCCTTGAGTAAAATAAATTTTTCTCTTTTCATCTCTTGTAACTTTAATTAAAGCATTTGAAATATCTTCCTCAAGTATAGATTTTATTTCTTCTCTTTTATTTTTAGTACTGATTATAATTGAAGGTAAATCTAAATATTGCTGATCAGGACCAAAAAACTCTCTTACTTTATCAGGATCTTTAATTGGATCAATGATTTCATATTTAAATTTACCTGAATGATAAGAATATTCGATTAATCTATCTTCCATTTGATTCATTTCAACCTCAGAAACAAAAGCTGTTAAATCAACTTCCCTATCTAAATTTTTAATTATGCTTATAGTCTGATCTGATAAAGAGAATTCTTTCTTTGATGTTGTATCTATTCTCCAAGAATTTCTTATTGATAGGTAATCTAATAAACCAACAATAACAAAAACTAAAATGATAATTGTTATTGTATTTGCACCTAATTGAGTTCTTTTGGACTTTAAATTATTTAAAACAATTTTGTAATTAAATATTATTGGTAAAATAAATAGTACTAAACCAATTGTAATTAATAACCATGCAAGAGCATCAAAAGTGATAATTGATATGCCATATAACCATCCTAAAAAAGCAATAACAATTCCATCATAGGAGGAACCTTTCCATAGATTAAATTTATTTTTCATGATCTCCACCTAAGACTTTCGATAGATTGATGAGCTAAAAATAAAGTCATTCCTGATAAAGATACATAATACATTAAATGACCAGTATCAAAAATACCTTTAGAAAAATCATTAAAATGTTCAATTATAGATAAATATTTGAAAAAATCAGAGAATGCTCCACTAGTAAAATTTGAAAACCATCCTACTAGCCATAAAAATAATAAAATTACAAATGTTCCCATTGCAGATATAATTTGATTTTCTGTCATAGATGATATCCATAATCCAATTCCTATTGATGCAGCTCCCATACCAATAATTCCTATATATGCAACACCAATTGGAGGAACATCTGGATTTCCAAAAATAATAATTACCATCGGATAAACCCATGTTAGTAAAGCCATAATTACATAAAGTGAAAATGATGCAAAAAACTTTCCTAAAACTATTTGTGTAGTTGTCACTGGTGAGGTTAGTAGCAATTCTAAAGTTCCTGATTTTTTTTCATCAGAAAAAGTTCTCATTGTAATCATTGGTACAACAAAAAGAGTAATAACGCTTATATTTGAAAACAAAGGTCTTATAATCATCTGATTAACATTCATAGGAGGAACTGCTTGACGCATTCTTGCCGCTTGCCATTGTAAATTGGCAGAATATTGCAAAAATGAGGATGTTAATAAATAGAAAAAAACTCCTGTTAAAACCAGAAATAAACCTATGACGATATAGGCTATTGGTGATGAAAAATAAGATCTAAATTCTCTGTTAAATATTGTAATAATATTTTTCATTTTTTCTCCAATCCAGATTCAGAAATTAAGTCTATAAAAATTTCTTCAAGTGATGATTTATTCATTTTTTTAGATAAATTTTTTGGAGTATCTTGGGCTATAATTTTCCCCTTTTTAATAATTACAACTTCATCACATGTCATATCTACCTCTGGTAATATATGAGTTGATAAAACAATTGTATGATTACCAGCTAAAGATTTAATAAGGTCTCTAACTTCTCGAATTTGAATAGGATCTAATCCAATTGTTGGTTCATCTAATATTAGTACCTCAGGATCATGAATTATCGCTTGTGCAAGTCCCACTCTTTGTTTGTATCCCTTGGATAATGCTTTGATTACTTTATTTTTAACATCGTTTATATCAACTTTTGAACATGCATTATCAACAGCTGCATTTATTTTTTGATTTGGGACTTGTTTTAATAAACCAGCAAAATTTAAATATTCTGAAACAGTCATATCCAAATATAATGGAGGTGTTTCTGGAAGATATCCTATTTTATTTTTTGTTAGTAAAGGCTCATCTAAAACATCATAACCAGAAATAGTAACATTACCTTCTGAGGGCGGCATGAAACCCGTGATTATTCTCATGGTTGTTGTTTTCCCTGCACCATTAGGTCCCAGAAAACCTAAAATTTTTCCTTTTTCAACATTAAAAGATATATCATCAACAGCTAAAAAGTCACCATATCTTTTTGTTAGATTATTAATTTCAATCATTAAGCCCCCATTTTATTAAAATTTACAAATCAATTTTTTGATTATCTAAAAATTCATCAACAACATTTAAATCAATTTTTATATCATTCTCTAATGGAAATAACTTGGCAAATTTAATTAAATCTGCTCTTTCTAAAACTGAAATAATTTTATTAATCTCATTTTTATCAAAACCAATCATATTTTTATAATGTTTTATTTCATTTGTTGTCATTTCAATAGTTTTGATAAAAAATTGATTTTGAATAAACTCCCTTACGATATATGATAATTCTGAATAAAAAGCACCCGCCTCATTTTGAGATTTAGGATTTTTGTTATTTAGAGATTTAATTTTACTTTTTGCAATAATATATGGATGAATTTTTTTATCTTTACTATTAAATTTATTATCAACTCTGCTTTTTCTCATAAAATAACCAATAACGAAAATTAAAAATAAAATAATTATCATCGAAAAAATAAATTTTTTATAAATTGAAAATGGAAGAGGTTCTCCTTCTTTAATTTTTTTAATTAAATAATCGTTATTTTGTACTAGTGAAATAACATTAATACCAATTGATTCTGTAGAAATTATTGTTTCAATTGTATCATTTTCATTCTTAAAAACTCTGATATCATTTGAAGGAATTGAATAAAATCCAGTATCCCAAAATGTTAATTCATATTCAACATATTCATAATTTTTTATATTCTGCCTACTTTTAACTAATGAAATATTTGGATTTTCAAAAGCAAGTACTGGAAATATTATCTTTTCATTTTCAATTCCCGTCGCAATAATTCTATATTTAATTTTATTTCCAATGTATACTTCATTAGTATCAACTTCAGAATAGATATTTAATGAATTAGAGACCAGATTTTTTTCATTACTGTATTGACATGATAAAAAAAAAAGAGTGACATAAAACTTATTTTAAAATTCATTTTTTATCTCGATTATTTAAATAATTTACGATTGGTTTTACAAAATCGGATGATGTAGATATAGGAATGATATCAAAATTATTTTTTTTGCAGTATTCAAGAAATTCAAGATTATTTTCATTTCTTAATTTTTGAAATTGTTTTCTTGCCACTTCATTTGATGTATCTAGCCAAAATTCTTCATTTGTTTCTGAATCATGTAATTTTAATAATCCTAGGTTTTTTAAATTATTTTCAAAATCATCATATAATTTTATACATATAACATCATGTTTTTTATTTAAAATTTTTAAAGATTTTTCAAAGTTTTTATCAATAAAATCTGAAATTAAAAAAATAACACTCTTTCGATTAATAACTTTTAAAATATAGTTTAAAGCATTTGAAATATCAGTTCCTTTATTTGATGGTTGTTTTTTAATTAACTCACTGATGATTCTCAAAATATGAGAAGTTCCTTTTTTTGGAGGTAAAAAAGTCTCAATAATATCAGTAAAAATTAATAAACCAACTTTATCATTATTTTTAAGAGCTGATAATCCCAAAACAGAAGCGATTTCAGCGCCAAGTTCAGATTTTAGCTTTAATTTTGAACCAAATGATCCTGATAAACTAGCATCCACAACCAAAAATACACTTAACTCTCTTTCTTCTTCAAAAACCTTAACATAAGGAAAGTTATTTTTAGCTGTAACATTCCAATCAATTAATCTAATTTCATCACCATGTTGATATTCTCTTACTTCAGAAAAAATCATTCCTTGACCTTTAAAGGCACTTTGGTACTTACCGCCAAATAAATTATTTACAAGATGTCTAGTTTTAATTTCAATTTTTTTAACTTTCATTAAAACTTCTCTTGAAATCATTTTTTAAGGCACCTCAATTTCAGATAAAATGCTTTCAATTATATATTCCGAATTAATTTCTTCAGCTTCTGCCTCAAATGTAGGTATAATTCTATGCCGAAGAACATCATGAATAACATATCTTATGTCTTCAGGAATTACATATCCTCTTCCTTGCATAAAAGCCCTAGATTTAGATGCAGATATTAAAAAAATTGTTGCTCTAGGAGATGCTCCATATTTAATAAAATTAGAAATTTCTCCAATTTTATATTCTTCAGGATTTCTTGATGCTAGGATTATGTCAACAACATAATTTTGAATTTTTTTATCGACATAAATTTCATTTATTAATTTTCTAGAATTTTTTATATCTGATAATTTTATAACAGTTTTGGGTTTGGCAATGTCCATTAATAAAGTATTTCTTTTTAAAATTTCTAACTCTTGTTCTTTGTTAGGGTAATTGATTTTAAGCTTCATCATAAACCTATCAACTTGAGCTTCAGGTAAAGGATATGTACCTTCTTGCTCAATAGGATTTTGAGTGGCAAATACTAAAAAAGGATCATCAAGAACAAATGAATTTTCTCCAATAGTTATTTGTCTTTCTTGCATAGCTTCAAGCAAAGCACTTTGAACTTTTGCAGGAGATCTATTAATTTCATCAGCAAGTATAATATTCGAAAATATTGGTCCTTTTTTAGTTTCAAAAAGACCATTTTTTTGATTAAAAATTAAAGTGCCTATTAAATCAGCTGGAAGCATATCAGGAGTAAATTGGATTCTTTGAAATTTTGAACTAATAAGATCAGATAAAGTTTTAATGATTGTTGTTTTTGCTAATCCAGGTACACCTTCCAATAAAATATGACCATTGGAAAATAATCCAATTAATATTTTATTTACAATTTCATCTTGTCCAACAATAGTTTTAGAAATTTCTGCTAGAATAGAATCAAGAAATTTTGATTTTTCATTAATTTTTTCATTTAACTTATTTAAATCAGTATTATTCATTAAAATATCATAAACTAAAAAATTATCAAGAAATACCTTTAAGCTCAGGTATATCTTTTAAATCTTTCCCAAGATTTTCAAGCTCAAATTTAACAGATTCAATTAAATTAGGATCTGCATTAGATGAAAATTTTTCCAAAAATATTTCATATTCCTCTCTAGCTAAATCATAATTAAATAAAAAATTTGCATATATATATCCCAACATAAATTGTGCATTGATTGCAGATTTAGATGATAAATATTCTTTAACAACTAATTTGTATGCAATAATTGCGTCATCATAATTGTTTAAAAAAGCATAGGTGTCAGCAATTAAATATTGTGCTTCTGGAGCTTCAATTGAATCTGGATATTTTTTAACTAATGAATTAAGTTCTAAAATAGCTTCAGAATATTTTTGTTCATTTATTAAATTTTTACTTTTTTCTAGAACATTACTAGAAGATTCAGAATTACAACCTATTAAAAATAAAACTATAAAAGTTTTAATAAAAAAAAATTTCACAGAATATACCCTCTTAAAATATTATTAATTATAACGCAATTTTATATAAAAAGTTTCAAATTAAAAAGCAAAAGGAACACCTAAATTAATAATATTTTTTTTTGGATCACTTAATGGAATAGCGTAATACATTCTTATTGGACCTAATGGTGTGTTAATTGTTAACTCTGCTCCATAATTCCAACCGTAACCTTGATTCCAATCATTAATTTGATTAATAAGATCCTGAACAGATATTGCTAATGCACCACCATCAATAAAAAAATTTACACCTATTATTTTGTATAAAGGGATTCTAATCTCAGAGTTAAAAAGTAATTTTATTAGACCACCAACTGGTCTAATATTTCCATTTTCATCAATTTCAGAAAGATATCTTTGTGATGACCAACCTCTTAAACTTGTACTACCTCCTAAATAATACAAATCATAATCAGGTATATATGAGGCTGATTCAAATAATCTTTCCATTCTACCAATTTTAGTTCTTATTCCAATCACTTTCCCATTTGATAATGGAGTAAATTTTTTTAAATCCATTTCAATTTTATAATAATCTTGTGAACCTCCCAATATCCACCCAACAATTTCACCATCAAGTGAAAATGTCCATCCAGTAGACGGATAAATTAGATTATCTAAATCACGATGTTGAAATTGAAAATTAATACTTCTTTCTTCTTGACTTTCATTACCTTGAATTAATTCAAAATTATTTTCAGAGAAAATTTGTGTCCATTTTAAACCACCTTTTAAAATAGTAGATCTTGAATATCTTCTTAATCCGGACCACTCTAAACCATATCTCAATATAGGACTATCTACTCTTAATAATTCAGGTGATCGATCAATGAAAAATCTTAAGGTATTTGGAGCTCGTAAGTTAAATAACCAATTATTATCTAAAGATATACTTGAACGGAAAATTATTGGTACAGAAAAGTCATTATATAGAATGTCAATTGGAAAATCTAATGCTGAATTAAATCGCATTCTAATTCCTAAATTATATAAATTTCTATCTACTAAATTAAATGAACCCTCAAGTCCTGAAATTGGTTCCCCTCCAGAGCTACTTGAAGGAATATGAGCAAAACCTGGTTCTATTAATAAATTCCTTTTTTCAAGCTCTTTAACATCAATTATAACGTTTACCCAATTTCCCGGTCTTATACTTTTTTCTGGTAAAATATTTACCATTGAAAATAATGATGTTTCAAAAATATGTCTTTCTGTAAGAATAATTTTTTCAGAATTATACTTTTCTTCAGATTTAAATGCCAATTCTCTAAGCACATATAATGAGTCTACTTGTTCTAGACCTCTTAATATTATTTTATCTATAAAAACATCTGGGCCCTCATCAACTTTTAATTTTAATTCAATATTTTCGCTAGGAATATATTCTTGCTCTAAATTAAAAAATAACTTTCCAATTTTGTGATATTCAAATTCTAAATTAGAATAATTGTTTCCTAATTCAATAATATTAAATGGTTTTCCAACTCTTAAATTCAAAATTTTTTCTATTTCCTTTTTATCAAAACTTATATTTCCTAATATTGCAACTGAACTTATATTTGATCTTATACCTTCATTGATTTTATAAAATATATCTACTGAATTATCAT
>Ga0066378_10000592_pt1 | contig 14928 bp, 10 predicted proteins | sample Knorr_S23_td_DCM_FD_70947 | JGI IMG/M metagenome (GOLD analysis project Ga0066378, IMG submission 70947) | Marine microbial communities from Southern Atlantic Ocean transect - Knorr_S23_td_DCM_ad_71m_LV_A | ecosystem: Environmental > Aquatic > Marine > Oceanic | place: Southern Atlantic ocean...
CGTTTCGGCTTCGTGGGCGAGGAACGCCTCGAGGCAGATGCCGTGTTGCGCATCGCGGACCTACCCTCCATCGAGGTGCTGCGCTCCCAGTTGTTGGGCGTGCTACAGGCCCCGGCCACCCAGTTGGCCCGCGTCGTCAATACCCCAGCCAGCATGGTGGCCCGGGCCATCCAAGCCCGCGTGGATAAAGGCGAATAAATGAAATGAATTTCATCTCCGCCGGGTGGCGGAGGTGAGTGAGACAAAAGTAAATCGTCGGGACGCAGGCGGCGCACTGAAATCCTCCCCCGCCGGGAGGGCGACGAGACGAACAACAAAAAGGACAAGACAATGGCAGATCTGGACAAGATTGTAGAAGAGCTAAGCAGCCTGACCGTGATTGAGGCGGCTGACTTGGTGAAACAACTCGAGGAAAAATGGGACGTGAGCGCAGCAGCGCCGGCCGCAGCTGTGGCCGTGGCAGCACCCGCTGGCGGCGACGCCGGCGCGGCGGAGGAGAAGGATTCCTTCGACGTCGTTCTCCTCGGAGATGGTGGCAATAAAGTGCAAGCCATCAAGGCCGTGCGCGGCATCAAGAGCGACTTGGGCTTGAAGGAAGCCAAGGAGTTCGTGGAGAGCGCACCAAAAGCCCTTCTCGAAGGCGTGAGCAAAGACGAGGCCGAAGAGGCCAAGAAGAAGCTCGAAGAAGCCGGCGCGAAGGTCGAGGTCAAGTAACCGAATTCACGGGCATCGGTGGCGGCTACGGTCGCCACCGACAGCCCCGTTTTATGTGCAACGGGGCAAACAACACGCGGTCTGAGGACCGTCTTGAACACAGGGCAAAATATTTTTCCGAATCACGATTCGGGAGACGGGGAAACCCCGCCGGTGAGGGCCGGCAACATAAAGATTGGCGATATGGCAGCTACACAACGGGAACGCATCAACTTCAGTAAGATCAAGGAAGTCATCGACTTTCCGAACCTGATCGAGATCCAGAAGAAATCGTACGCGGAGTTCCTCCAGCTGGGAGTGGACAAGACCAAACGCGTTGAGGACGGTTTGGAAGCCGTTTTTAAGGAAGTGTTCCCGATCGAGAGTTACGACGGTAGCATCACTTTAGATTTTCATAGCTACGCGATTCGTCCGCCCAAACAAACTTGGCTCGAGGCGCTGGACGATGGTGGCACTTACGGCGCAGCGCTGTACGTCACCTTCCACCTCAAGGAAGGCAAGCAGGTCAAGGAAGAGGAAGTGTTCATGGGCGAAATGCCCCTGATGACACCCTCAGGTAGCTTTGTGATCAATGGCGCCGAGCGCGTGATCGTGAGCCAGTTGCACCGTTCGCCGGGTCTGGCATTTGAGGCCTCCACCCATGCCAATGGCAAGACCCTGCATTCGTACCGGATCATCCCGGACCGCGGTTCCTGGTTTGAAACGCAGTTTGACACCAACGATCTGTTGTATGTGTATCTGGACCGCAAGAAGCGACGACGCAAGTTCCTGATCACCACTTTTTTCCGCGCACTGTGTTTCCTGAAGGACGACGGCGCCAAGGGCACCGACCGTGAGATTCTCGAGATGTTCTACGACATCGAGGAGATGAGCCTCAAGAAGGTGGAGAAACACGACAACCTCGCCGATCTTGTGCTGACACAGGATATTGAGGACGAGGAGAAAAACGTGATTGTGGCCCGCGCCTTCGAGCCGCTGTCGCGCGCTGTGCTCAAGCAAATTGCCACCACCGGCACCACCAAGGTGAGTGTGGTGAACATCTCCCGCGACGAGGGCCTCATCATCAAGTGCATGAAGAAGGATCCCACGCACAATGAGGAGGAAGCGCTTAAGGAAATCTACGGCCGACTGCGCCCTGGCGATCCGCCCACCGTGGCCAACAGCCGCGCCCTGCTCAAGCGCCTGTTTTTCGATCCCAAGCGTTATGACTTGGGTCGGGTGGGTCGTTACAAGATTTGCCAGAAGCTGGACTTTAACGATCCGGATGAGTCTCGCACGCTGACCAAGGATGACTTGGCGGAAGCCACGCGTTATCTGCTCAAGCTTAAGATGGGTGAGGGTGTGTTGGATGACATTGATCACCTCGGTTCGCGTCGTGTGCGGACGGTGGGTGAATTGGTCGCCAACCAATGCCGCGTGGGCCTAGCCCGCACCGAGCGCCTTGTGAAAGAGCGCATGACCTTGTTCGATCAGGAAACGGACACCATGACGCCGACCAAGCTGGTGAACCCGAAGGCCTTGAGCGCGGTGATTCGCGATTTCTTCGGCCGCAGCCAGCTCAGCCAGTTCATGGATCAAATCAATCCGCTGGCTGAAACCACGCACAAGCGCCGCTTGTCCGCGTTGGGGCCGGGCGGCTTGTCCCGTGATCGCGCCGGCTTTGAGGTGCGCGACGTGCACCCCTCGCACTACGGCCGTATTTGCCCGATTGAAACGCCGGAAGGACCGAACATCGGTTTGATCGCGTCGTTGGCGACATTCGCCCGCGTAAATGATTTTGGGTTTATCGAAACCCCCTACCGCAAGGTGGTGAAGGGTAAGGTGTCCGAGAAGATTGATTATCTGACCGCAGACGCCGAAGAGAAATACATCGTGGCCCAGGCCAACGCGCCGATCAATGACAAGGGCGTGTTCCAGACTGAGCGCGTGACCTGCCGCCGCAAGGGCGACTTTATCGACGTGCCGCCGACTGAGGTGGATTACATGGATGTGAGCCCGAAACAGCTCGTGTCTGTGGCGGCCGCCATCATTCCGTTTCTGGAGCATGACGATGCGAACCGCGCGCTCATGGGCTCAAACATGCAACGTCAGGCGGTGCCGCTGCTTGAGGCTGAGGCGCCGTTTGTGGCCACCGGCATGGAAGGTCGCATCGCGCAGGATTCCTGCGCCGTGGTCAAAACCGAGGTGAGCGGCAAGGTCGCCTCGGTGACCGGTGAGCGCATCGTGATCACCAAGGACGGCGAAATGCCCGAGGGCAAACGCAAGTTCAAGCACGATCCGGAAGCGGGCATGTGGGTGTACGAAATGCGCAAGTTCCAGCGCTCCAATGCCTCCACCTGCATTAATCAAAAACCGCTCATCAGTCGCGGCGACACCGTGAAGGAAGGGCAGGTGATTGCCGATGGACCTTCTACTGATCAAGGTGAACTGGCACTTGGTAAGAACGTGCTCGTCGCGTTCATGCCGTGGAACGGCTACAACTTTGAGGACGCGATCACCATTTCACGGCGCATCGTGAAGGATGACGTGTTCACTTCGGTGCACATCTCCGAATACGAAGTGGCGGCCCGGGACACGAAACTGGGCCCCGAGGAAATTACCCGTGATATTCCGAATGTGGGCGAGGAAGCTCTGGCGGATTTGGGACCGGATGGCGTTGTGCGCGTGGGTGCCGAAGTGAAGCCTGGCGATATTCTCGTGGGCAAGATCACGCCCAAGAGCGAAACCGAGCTGGCGCCGGAAGAGCGCCTGTTGCGGGCCATCTTCGGTGAGAAAGCGGCGGACGTGAAAGACACGTCCCTGCGCGTGCCCAGCGGCACCACCGGCATCGTGATGGACGTAAAGGTGTCGGCCAAAGAAGAGAAGGTCACCAAGACCACCGCCGCGGCCAAGAAAGGCGAGAAGCAGGTGCAGGACGAGTACAAGAAGAAGCTCGCCGATCTGCACGAGCAACTCACCGAAGCACTGGCAAACATTCTCCTCGGCGAAAAGATTCCGTTGGATGTGGTGAACAGCGAGACCGGCGAGATCATCATTCCGTCCAACCGCAAGATCACCAAGACGCTCCTGCGCAAACTCGCAGTGAGCTATGACAAGATCGAGATCGATCCATCTCCCATCCGGAACAAGATCAACGAGATTCTAGATACCTTCCGCAAACGTTTCGAAGACCTACAGATGGCCCACGACGACGAGTTGCAGCGTGTGGAAGCGGGTGACGAAGGCGAGACCGGCGTGGTGAAGAACGTGAAAATCTACGTCGCCTCGAAACGCAAGCTGTCCGTGGGTGACAAGATGGCCGGCCGACACGGAAACAAGGGTGTGGTCGCTAAGATTGTGCCGGAGGAAGACATGCCGTTCCTGAAGGATGGTACGCCGGTCGATATCTGCCTGAACCCGCTGGGTGTGCCCAGCCGGATGAACGTTGGGCAGTTGTTGGAAACTCACTTGGGTTGGGCCGCGAAGATGCTCGGCCTGCACTACGCCACACCGATCTTTGATGGTATTAGTGAAAAGAGCGTCCGTGAATACCTCCAACAAGCGGTGGACCAAAACGTCGAGCAGGTGGGCGATCCATTGGTGGGCGAAAATGGCAAGGCCTATCTCTACGACGGCCAAACCGGCGAACGCTTCGATCAAGAGGTCGTGGTGGGGTACATTTACATGCTGAAATTGGGCCACTTGGTGGCTGATAAGATTCACGCCCGTGCGGTGGGCCCCTACAGCCTCGTGACCCAGCAGCCGCTGGGTGGTAAGGCTCAGTACGGCGGCCAGCGCTTTGGCGAGATGGAGGTGTGGGCCATGGAAGCCTATGGCGCCGCCTATACCCTGCAGGAATTGCTGACCGTGAAGTCAGACGATGTGCAGGGCCGTACCCGTATTTACGAGAATATCGTGAAGGGCGATAATACATTGGACGCCGGCATTCCTGAGTCGTTTAACGTGCTCGTTAAGGAAATGGAATCCCTCGGCTTGGAGGTTAAGGTGGGCTACACCAACCCCTCGGAGAACAGCTCCGAAGCCGATGATACCCTCGCAGCCCTAGCCAGCTAAACGAAAGTAACCCGAAAGGATTTATCAATATGAGCAGCACCGATTCAACCCGCGAATTACTCGGACTCGAGCGCGTCAATCTCGTGGATTATGTGCAGGTCTCCGTGGCCTCCCCGGAAACCATCCGGCGTTGGTCCAAGGGTGAAGTTAAGAACCCTGAGACCATTAACTACCGAACCTTCAAACCCGAGAAGGGCGGCCTCTTTTGTGAACGTATCTTCGGTCCGGTTAAGGACTGGGAATGTTCGTGCGGCAAATACAAGCGCATTAAGTACAAGGGTGTGGTGTGTGACCGCTGCGGTGTGGAGGTCACTCTTGCCCGTGTGCGCCGCGAGCGCATGGGGCACATTGAACTGGCCGTGCCCTGCAGCCACATTTGGTTTTTCAAATGCATGCCATCACGCCTCGGGCTGATGCTGGACATGACCGGCCGTCACCTTGAGCGTGTAATTTACTACGAGGATTATCTCGTGATAGATCCGGGCGACACGCCTTTGGAACGTAATCAACTCCTCACTGAGGCGGAAATGCGCGAGGCTGTGGAAACCTACGGGCCGAACGATAGCCTTGATGAAGGCGGTGCTTTTGTCGCTAAGATGGGTGCGGAGGCGGTGTACCAGGCGCTTGAAAAAATTGACTTAGATCAGGGTATCGACGAATTGCACGAGGCCATGACCAAGACGCGCAGCAAGCAAATCCGCAAGAAGCTCGCCAAGCGCATCAAGCTCTTCAACGGCTTCAAGGAATCGGCCACGCGACCTGAATGGATGATCCTCAGCGTGCTGCCAGTGATCCCGCCGGATCTTCGCCCGCTCGTACCGCTGGAAGGCGGCCGCTTTGCGACGTCGGACTTGAACGACCTTTACCGTCGCGTGATCAACCGCAACAACCGTCTGAAAAACCTCATGCAGTTGAAGACCCCCGAGGTCATCATCCGCAACGAGAAACGGATGCTACAAGAGGCCGTGGACGCGTTGTTCGACAACGGCCGTCACGGTCGGGCTGTGACTGGCGCGGGTAACCGTGCGCTCAAGTCGCTGTCCGACATGCTCAAGGGTAAGGGCGGTCGTTTCCGCCAAAACTTGCTCGGCAAGCGTGTGGATTACTCCGGTCGTTCGGTGATCGTTATCGGACCAGAACTGAAGCTTAACCAATGCGGCCTGCCCAAGAAGATGGCGCTCGTGTTGTTCGAACCATTCATTATTCGCCGGCTCAAGGAACTTGGCTACGTGCACACCGTGCGTTCGGCCAAGAAACTTATCGAGCGCCAAACCCCGGAGGTTTGGGACGTGCTGGAAGAGGTGACCAAGGGCCACCCGGTGATGTTGAATCGCGCCCCCACGCTGCACCGTTTGTCCGTGCAGGCGTTTGAGCCGGTCCTAATTGAGGGCTCGGCCATCCGCGTGCATCCGTTGGTGTGCACCGCGTACAACGCGGACTTCGACGGAGACCAAATGGCTGTGCACGTGCCGCTCTCTGTAGAGGCGCAAATGGAGGCTCGCTTGTTGATGCTGGCGCCTAACAACATTTTCAGTCCGTCTAGCGGTAAGCCGATTATGACGCCGACGCAGGACATCACCCTAGGATCCTACTACCTCACCGTGGAGCCACGCCAGTTGCCAAGCAAGAAGGGTAAGAAAGAACAGCGCATTCCGATGTTTGCGAACATGGACGAAGTGTTCTTCGCTCTGGACGAGGAGGACATCGATCATCATTCACGCATTCACATGGCCAATCCGGATCGTGGTAAAGACACCGTGTACGGCGACAAGGAAGCCGCGGTGATCACCACCACCGCTGGTCGCGTAGTGTTTAGCGAAATTTGGCCCGAGGAAATGGGTTTCCCGAACTTCGAGGTCGCCAAGGGCAAGCTTGGTGAATTGATTGGGAACTCCTACAAGTTTGCGGGTCAGAAGAAGACCGTCGTGGCACTGGACAAGCTCAAGGAGCTGGGCTTCAAGGAAGCCACAAAGGCCGGTGCTTCCATCGGGATTGATGACATGATCATTCCGGCCGAGAAGAGCCAGCAGATCAAGTCTGCCCAGAAGGAAATTGATGATGTAGAGAAACAGTACCGCAAGGGTGTGATTACCCCGGGCGAGCGCTACAATAAGATCATCGATATCTGGACGCACGCCACGGACAAGATCTCCAACGTGATGTTGGAGACGCTCGAGGCCAACCAGGGCAAGGACGAGTACAATCCGGTCGCGCTCATGGTCGATTCCGGTGCGCGTGGTAACCGCCAGCAGGTGCGTCAGCTCGCCGGTGTGCGTGGCCTGATGGCCAAGCCGAGTGGTGACATTATTGAGAAACCGATTCTCTCAAACTTCCGCGAGGGATTGACCGTGCTGGAATACTTCATTTCCACACACGGCGCGCGTAAAGGCTTGGCCGATACCGCGCTCAAGACGGCCGACTCCGGCTACATGACACGCAAGCTCGTGGATGTGGCGCAGGACGTGATCATTCAGGAGACCGATTGTGGAACGAACAACGGCATTTGGCTGGAAGCCATTTATGAAGGCGAAGAAGAGGTCGTACACTTGGCCGACCGTCTCGTGGGCCGTCATTCGTGCGAGGATGTGATCAATCCGTTTAACCCGGATGAATTCTTCGTGCGCGCCGGTGAAGAGATTGACGAGAAGAAAGCCGCCGCCATTGAAGACGCCAACATCGAAAAGGTGAAGGTGCGTTCAGTGCTCACCTGCGAAGTACGCCACGGTGTTTGCGCCCACTGCTACGGACGTAACCTAGCTACCGGCAAGACTGCCGAGCACGGTCAGGCGGTCGGCATTATTGCCGCCCAATCCATCGGTGAGCCGGGTACGCAGTTGACCATGCGGACCTTCCACATTGGAGGTACCGCGTCCTCTGTCTTTAAGCAGCCGGAAATCAGCGCCCGTGAAGGTGGTGTGGTCAAGTACGAGGGCCTCCGGATTGTGGACCTTGAAGACGGCAGTCACATTGTTCTGAACAAGAATGGGCGCGTGAGTATTCACGATCCCAAGACCAACGCGGAAGTCGAGGATTATGATATTCCAATAGGTGCTGTAGTGTCTGTGGCTGACGGTGAAACCGTCAAGAAAGGCCAGACCTTTGTGCAGTGGGATCCGTACAACGTGCCGATTCTCTCTGAGAAGGGTGGTAAGATTGTGTTCCACGATATTATCGAGGGCGTGACTATGGATCACGAACTGGATGCGGCCACAGGCCAAGAGTCCATGGTGATCATCGAGCACAAGGAAGATCTACATCCGCAAGTGATTGTGGAAGACACCAAGGGCCATGCCGTGGCGGATTATCCGATCCCGGCTGGTGCCCACGTGACAGTGGATGAAGGTGACAAGATTGCCCCCGGCACACTACTGGCTAAAACCCCGCGGAAAACCTCCAAGACTAAGGATATTACCGGCGGTCTGCCGCGTGTGTCCGAGTTGTTTGAAGCGCGCCAGCCGAAAGACGCCGCCGAGATCGCCAAGATTGATGGCGTGGTGGACTTCGGGCCCATCGTGCGCGGCAAGCGTTCCCTTGTTCTCACCAACGAAGAGAGCGGTGAGGAAGAGGAGCACCTCGTGCCGATCGGTAAACACTGTATTGTGTTTAAGGGCGACTTTGTGAAGAAGGGCCAGCAACTAACTGAAGGCCCGATTCTGCCGCATGATATTTTGGATATTCTCGGTCCAGAGAAGTTGCAGGCTTTCCTCGTGAATGAGGTTCAGGAGGTGTACCGCTTGCAGGGTGTTACGATTAACGACAAGCACATCGAAATGATCGTGCGCCAAATGCTCCGCAAGGTGCGCATCACCGAGGCCGGCGATACCACGTTCCTGTGGGGCGAGCAGGTCGACAAGGTGACGTTTGAGATTGAGAACGAACGCATCGAGGAGATGGGCGGTCAACCCGCCGAGGCGAGCCCGGTGTTGCTGGGCATTACTAAGGCTTCGGTCGAAACCGAGAGCTTCCTGTCCGCGGCGTCCTTCCAGGACACCACCCGCGTGTTGACTGAAGCGGCCACCCTTGGCAAGAAGGACACCCTTCACGGCTTTAAGGAAAATGTGATCATGGGTCACATCATTCCGGCCGGCACTGGGTTTGATGGCCATCGCAAGTTGAACCTCAAACCACTGGTGGATCCGGTGGAAATGGATGAGGAAACCAACCTGTTGTTGGCCCCGGAAACCGAAGAGCCGAACCCATTGGTGGGTTAGTCTCGGCCTCCCCGGAAACATAAAAGTGTGTGATGAGAAACTTTTTGCAAAAAAAGTAAGAAAACTTGTTGCACTGGGGATAACCTTTGGTAATATCCCGCCCCCGTTTGCCAAAAACAGCGCGGTAACGCGCTTTTTTGCAAGGTATTTAAGATAAAATGCCAACCATTAACCAGTTGATCCGCAAAGGGCGGAAGAAGATTAAGGAGAAAAGCACGTCTCCGGCTTTGCAGAATTGTCCCTTCCGCCAAGGGGTATGTTTGCAGGTGTATACCCGTACACCCAAGAAACCGAACTCCGCCATGCGGAAAGTGGCCAAGGTGCGCCTGACCAATGGTCAGGAGATCATCGCCTACATTCCCGATGAGGGCCATAACCTGCAGGAGCACAGCATTGTGCTGGTGCGCGGCGGTCGGGTGAAGGATTTGCCGGGTGTGCGCTACCATGTGGTGCGGGGTCAACGCGATGCGCAGGGGGTGGAGAAACGCCGCGTGAGTCGCTCCAAGTACGGTGTCAAACGCCCGAAGGCAGACAAGAAGTAAACTTTAACAGACGATGTCACGACGACGCAGAGCAGTTAAGAGAGAGATTTATCCGGATGTCCAATTTGGCAGCCGGCTGGTCGGCCGTTTGGTCAACACCGTCATGGAACGCGGCAAACGCAGCGTCGCCCAGCGGATTGTCTACGGCGCCTTTGACCAGATCGTGGAAAACCAGGAAGGGACCACGGCCTTGGAGGTGCTGGAGCGCGCGGTGGAAAACGCCAAGCCCCGCCTCGAGGTCAAGAGTCGCCGCGTTGGTGGTGCCACCTATCAGGTGCCCATGGAAGTGACCGGCGAACGCTCCGAAGCCCTGGCGCTCCGGTGGATCGTACAATTTGCCAAATCCCGCAAAGGCACCCCGATGGGGAACGCCTTGGCCAAGGAAATTATGGAAGCCTATGAAGGCGAAGGAAGCTCCATTCGGCGGCGCGACGAAGTGCACCGAATGGCGCAGGCGAACAAGGCATTCGCCCACTTCCGCTGGTAGGACAATTTGCAGATGAATTCGCTCCGGGCGAGGTTTTTCCCGGGGCGTTTTTTAGTCGAATAGAGAAGATGGACACAGCAGCAGAAAAAGACACCAGCGCGTTGAACTCGCCAAACCGCGAGTACACGCTGGAGCGCACCCGGAACATCGGCATTGCCGCGCATATCGATGCCGGCAAAACGACCACCACCGAGCGCATCCTGTTTTACACGGGCCTGAGCCACAAGATCGGTGAAGTGCACGATGGCAACACCGTGACCGACTGGATGGAGCAGGAACGTGAGCGCGGCATTACCATCACCTCCGCCGCCACCACCTGTTTCTGGAAGCAGGCCAATGACGGCACCACCAAGCTTTGGGCCGACGTGGGGCACCGCGTGAACATCATTGATACCCCGGGCCACGTGGACTTCACCGCAGAGGTGGAGCGTTCCATGCGCGTGCTTGACGGTGCTGTGGCCGTGTTCTGCGGCGTGGCCGGCGTGCAGCCGCAGTCCGAAACCGTTTGGAGGCAGGCCACCAAGTATAATGTCCCGCGGATTGCGTTCGTCAACAAGATGGACCGCACCGGCGCGAATTTCGCCAATGTGGTAAGCGAGATGCGCGAACGCCTCGGGGCTCCCGCTTATCCGGTCGGTATTCCGATTGGTTCAGAGGAAGACCTCAAGGGCATGATCGATGTGGTGAACCAAAAAGCGCTGATCCACGATCCTTCCGACGATTTTGGTTCCAAAATTAACGTGGAGGAACTCGAGGGCGACCTCAAGGACACGGCTGAGATGGCCTATCAGGAATTACTTGAAGCGGTAGGCGACCGTGATGAGGAGATCATGGAAATGCTCCTCGAGGACAAGACGCCCGACGCCACCCAGCTCAAGCAGGCCATCCGTCGCCTGACTGTTGCCGGTGAAATCGTACCGGTTCTGGGCGGCTCCGCCTTCAAGAATAAGGGCGTACAGCCGATGGTGGATGCCGTGATTGATTATCTGCCTTCTCCGCTGGACGTGGATGTGCAGTCCGGAGCCGATCCGGATGATGAAACCAAGATTACGGAATTTCCCGCTGACGATAATGCGCCGTTCTGTTCTTTGGCATTTAAGCTGTGGACCGACCCCTTCGCCGGTAAGCTGGTTTTCTTCCGCGTTTACAGCGGCCAAATCAGTAAGGGCGATACAATGTACAACCCGCGTACCCGCAAGAAGGAGCGCGTGAACCGGATCATGATGATCCAGGCCGACAAACAGGAGAATGTCGAAACCGTGTATGCCGGCGACATTGCTGCCTTGGTGGGCATTCGCAACATCACTACTGGTGACACCCTGTGCACGCCGGACATTGATGTCTGCCTCGAGCCGCCCACCTTCCCAGAGCCCGTGATTTCCATGGCCATCGAGCCAGATTCCAAGGCTGACCAAGAAAAAATGGCGGGTGGCCTACAGGCATTGGCCGAAGAAGATCCTACTTTCAAGTGCTACACCGATGAAGAAACCGGCCAGACACTCGTGGCCGGCATGGGTGAGCTGCACCTCGAGATTATTCGGGACCGCCTGATGCGTGAGTTTAAGGTGCAGGCGCAATCTGGTGCCCCTCAGATCGCCTATCGCGAGACCATTACCGCCGGTTCCGAAGGTCGCGGACTCTTCAAGAAACAATCCGGTGGTCGCGGTCAATACGGCGACGCCACCATCACCATCGAGCCCACCGAACGGGGCAGTGGTGTGGAGGTGGAAAACAAGATTGTGGGCGGCGTGATTCCCCGTGAATACATTCCCGCAGTGGAGAAGGGAATTTTGGAAACCATTCAGGGCGGTGTGTTGGCCGGTTTCGAAATGATCGATATGAAGATTTCGATCGTCGATGGTAGCTACCATGATGTGGACTCCAACGAGCTCGCCTTCAAAATGGCTGGAATTCTGGCCATGAAAGAAGCCGTGGCCAAGGCCAAGCCCGTGCTGCTTGAGCCGATGATGAAGGTGGAAGCCACCACGCCTGATGAATATCAGGGTGACATCATTGGCGACATGAACCGCCGCCGTGGCGAAGTGCAGGGAATTGACTCCAAGCCCTCCGGCACGGTCATCACCGCGAAAATTCCGCTGGCCCAAATGTTTGGGTACGCCACGGATATCCGCTCACTCTCCAGCGGCCGCGCCTCCTACTCCATGGAGCCGGACACATTCGAGCAGGTGCCCGCCAGCATCTCCGAGGAAATTTTGGACAAGGCCAAGAAATAAGGAAACAGCATGGCTGCAGGACAACAAATTCGTATTCGACTCAAAGGCTTCGACCACCGCGTGTTGGACAAGTCTTCCACCGAGATTGTGGAGACCGTGAAGCGCACCGGCAGCCGCGTGGCTGGCCCGATTCCGCTGCCCACCCGCCGCGAGCGCTTCACCATGACCCGTTCGCCGCACGTGAACAAGAAGAGCCAGGAAACCTTCGAGCAACGCACCCATAAACGTTTGATTGATATTTTGCAGCCAACCCCGGCGACCGTGGATGAGCTCAAAAAGCTCAACCTGCCGGCTGGCGTGGACATTAACATTAAAATTTTTTAGCGAGATGATCGGTCTGATTGGCAAAAAACTGGGGCAAACCCGCGTGTACGATGCAAACGGCAACGCCGTGTGCGTCACCGTGGTGCACGCTGGCCCAAATCGCGTGCTGCAGGTAAAGAGCTCCGAGGAAGCGGATGGCTACAACGCCGTGCAACTCGGGTACGATGATCAAACCAAGCCCGAGCGCCAGCCCAAGCCGTTGCGCGGTCATTTCGAAAAACAGGGCGGGAAATCGGTGAAACAGGTGAAGGAATTCCGCGATTACTCGCTGGAAGTGAATACCGGCGACGAAGTGCCCGTAACGATTTTTGAAGCCGGCGATTACGTCGACGCCATCGCGGACACCAAAGGCCGCGGATTTCAGGGCGTTGTGAAGCGCTGGAATTTTGGCGGTGGCCCTGCGAGCCATGGTCAAAAAGGCTGGTTCCGTCGGCCTGGCGGCATCGGCGCCTGCGCCACACCCGGTTGGGTTGTGCCCGGCAAGAAAATGCCCGGCCACATGGGCCAGGAAAGCCGCACCGTACAGAACCTCGAGGTCATTCAGGTTCGCGAGGAAGACGGTGTGCTCCTGATCAAGGGCGCCATTCCCGGTTCCAAGGGTGATTACGTGGTTATCCGGGATGCCAAGAAGCGCCCCAAAGCAGCCAAAGCATAATGAGGCAAGACGATGGAACTTGATGTAAAGACACTTTCAGGCAGCGACTCGGGCAAGGTGCCCGTGGGCTTTGATCTGGTGGATGCCGAGAAAGGCAATCAGGCCGTGCACGACACCGTGGTCGCCTTCATGGCAGCCCAACGCATGGGCACCGCCAAGACCAAGACGCGCGGTGAAGTGAGTGGCACCGGCAAAAAGCCGTGGCGCCAAAAAGGCACGGGCCGTGCCCGGACTGGTTCGCGCCGGACCCCCATCTTCACCGGTGGCGGGGTGGCTCATGGCCCTAAGCCGCGCGACTACTCGAAAAAGGTGAACACCAAGACCCGCCGCTTGGCCCTGCGCAAGGCGCTGACCGAGCGCATCAATGCCGGTGAGGTGATCGTGGTGGATTCCCTGAAACTCGAGTCGCACAAGACCAAAGCGTTGGCTGATCAAATTGAATCGTTGGCACCCGAAGGCACTGTGTTGCTGGTTAATGGCGAGGCCGATGGCAATCTGGCGCTGGCCGCCCGCAATATTCCGTTGGTGGAGCTGGTGGAAGCTGAATCGTTGAACACCTACGAGGTGCTTCGCCCGGACACGGTGATCATCTCGAAGGACGCTCTAGAAAAAGTGGCCTCCCGGCTAAAAACGAAAGAGAGCTAATGGACTCATTTACCGTCATCAAGGGTCTGCACGACTCGGAGAAAACACAGCACCTGAAGGATCTATACACCTTCCGCCGCACCCAGGGCATGAAGGACGATGTGGACCGTCAGTACACGCTGCGCGTCGATGTGCGGGCCAACAAACACCAGATCCGCCAGGCCGTGGAGGAACTGTTTCCCAAGGTGAAAGTCGCCTCGGTAAACACCTCCCGTATGAATGGTAAAACCAAGCGCGCCCGCACCCGCGTGGCCGGCCGTACTTCCGACTGGAAGAAAGCCGTCATTACGCTCAAAGAAGGTGAGATCGAACTGTTGTAAGGAGATTCAGAGATGCCCATCCGTTCCTATAAACCCGTGACCCCCTCGCAGCGCTACATCAAGCGCTCCACCTTTGAGGAGATCACCAAGACTAAGCCTGAAAAGGCACTGGTTAAGATCAAGAAGAAGACCGGTGGCCGCAACAGTGATGGTCACATCACCATGCGGGGTATCGGTGGCGGCGCGAAGCAGAAGATTCGCAACGTGGATTTCCGCCGGCGTTTCGCCCGCGACAAGTACGGCGCCAACGCTACGGTGGAAGGAACCGTGATCGCCATTGAGTACGATCCCATGCGCTCCTCCCGTATTGCTCTCGTGGAATACAAGGACAATGAGAAGCGCTATATTATCGCGGCTAAGGACATGGAAGTGGGGCACAAGATTCACAGCGGTCCCGACGCCGAACCGGAATCGGGCAACGCTTTGCCGCTGGCCAAGATTCCCGCGGGTACCGCGATTCATAATGTCGAGCTGACTCAGGGCAAGGGTGGTCAAATCGTCCGCGCGGCCGGCTCCTCTGCCACCGTGATGGCGAGTGACAAGGATTACGCGCAGATCAAGCTGCCCTCCGGCGAAATTCGCCGCGTGAAAGCCAATTGCTGGGCCACCGTGGGTGTGGTGGGCAATGCCGATCACGAAAAGCAGGTGATCGGTAAGGCAGGCAACACCCGTCATCGCGGCCGCCGCGGCATAACCCGCGCGGTTGCGAAGAACCCGCACGATCACCCGATGGGTGGTGGTGA
>Ga0066378_10000593_pt1 | contig 14887 bp, 9 predicted proteins | sample Knorr_S23_td_DCM_FD_70947 | JGI IMG/M metagenome (GOLD analysis project Ga0066378, IMG submission 70947) | Marine microbial communities from Southern Atlantic Ocean transect - Knorr_S23_td_DCM_ad_71m_LV_A | ecosystem: Environmental > Aquatic > Marine > Oceanic | place: Southern Atlantic ocean...
GTGCTAGAGTCATGATGTGGCCTGAACTACCTGCTCCGTTTCCATCAACTGCGTCTTGAACATCAGATACACCATTGGTGTTGAGACTGATTGTTCGAGAGTTCATTCCATACCAATAGTAACCCGGATCACTAACTGTAGTTGTTGAACTAGATGCTGCACTGTTTCTTATGTACTGAGCAAGGTAACGTCCTGAACTATACAAATACGAATTAGCATCAATCATGTTGGAACCCTGGCTGCTACCAGATTTCACAACAGTAGCTTGGAAGCGTGCAGAACCTGAACGATATCGTCCAACGTGGGAGACGAAATCAGCATCGGTTACTGTTGCTCCAGAAGGTAGAGCATTGGCCATATCGAAACGATACCAAGTGTATCTGTAGTACCAACTGTAAGAACTACTGGTAGTGCATGACTGACTGCTTGCACGCCCTCGGCAAGTTACCATGCTGTTCCAGTAGTTTGTACCGTATGCACGCTCGTAGGTTGTGGAGCCCCACCAAGAGGAATATCTGTAGTAGTAAGCATATCCAGTTCGCTGGTCACGGACACTGAGAGAAGGATCTAATTGAACAGGGTATACACGCTCTTCAGATAGAAGCCATTCAGTATCTACAACGGTAGCAATTTCAATTACTTCGCCAAATGCACGGATAACATACAGACCAAGATATCCATCTGGGTTTTCACTGTCTGCAGTAGCCATGTCGAACATCATTGGGCGTTCAAGTACAGCGATGCGCTCTCCAGTTTCGATGTTGCGAATATCAATAGTTTCGTTTGTTGTCACTAACTTTGCATCTTCAACCATTGCATCTCCAATGAACAGAGCATACCCGCTAGGAAGAATCATTGTCTCTTGAAGACCGAAATGACCCTCGAATCCATCAGGAACTGTAGGCATGTCCCTTAGGTTTAGGGTCTGCTTGACTCCGATCTGAGAAACTTGATAATCGACTTCTGCATTATCTGTCAGAGGATATCGAATAACATTCGCACCAGTCTCAATTCCTTCTTGTGAAGGAGTGTCCATGTATGGCATTGGATTGAAATCCTCGCCCATAAAGAACATTGGAATCGGGTTAACACCGAAGCGGATAGGATCTACATTCGGATGGACCTGAACTGATATTCCAGCGCCAGCATCGTCGGAGAATTGTGTCTCGAAAGTATTCTTCGTGACTTCCCAACCCTCGGCGGTGGAAACCATATTCAAATCGATGTCTTCCCAGGACCCATCTTCGAGATAATGGACAGGTCCAGCTGCTAGCAGCGTAACCCGTTCACCATCCTCGCCGAGATAGGTCTTGGCCGACTCGGTCCGGCTACCAATTAATTCAGCAGAGGGATCCCACCCTTGCTGGCCAACTGGCACGTCGTTCTCAGGTAGCGCTAATGGATCGATTGTCTCTTCAACAATTCCGACCTCATCAGAATCCGCAGCCACATCGGCGGCTGGGGATACTGCAGCGCTCCAACTCATTCCTAGCATCAATAGCGTTAGTACTAGCCATCCAATGCTTGCAGTCATGTTTTTCTTCGTCATCATTTTACATACCCCACTGTATGCACTACACATGAGGCTCTATTTCTCCTATAACTATATGGGTACGATTAATTTGAAACACCCTTGAAAATCCCCGATTTAGGCTCTAAAATAAAGGTGTAAAAAAATTGGATTTTTGAAATAGTACACAGAATTTGTAACAAAATAAAACCGCTACGAAAAAACTTGTCCATATTTCAAAATAGCAACACTGCTAGGAGGATGCATCTCAAATATCGATCTATTTACAGCATATAGAAAAAAAGAGGGGGACAAAAAATAACAAAGGGGTGGATCAGCCACACACAGTGTGGCTGATCCGAACAAAGTTCAATCAGTAATCGAACTCGTCGTCGCCTTCGCCACCGCCTCGAGTCAAGATGACTGCTCCAGCGATAACAGCAATCACAACTACTGCTACAATTGCCATCATAGCGCCCTGTGGAATACCTGCTTCAACTTCTTCGTTAGCCTCTCCAGGAGTTACACCCGGGTCAACTACTGTCTCAGAAAGATCTACCTTAGCTTGTGCTGCAGAACTGTCTGCGTTACCGTTTGCGTCAACTCCTGCCGCTGCGAAGAAATACTCTCCAGCACATGTTCCTGAGCAAACAATTTCCTTCGAAAGTGTCAGAGAAGTTGCTGCATCTGTCATCTCTTGGCAAGTTAATCCATCAAAGTCAGAGGCTTCGAAATTATAACCAACAGACCAACAGACTATCCAGTGGTCAACATCACTCGTGTCAGTCGCATCCCAGTTCAATGAAATATCTGAGGCAGAGGTAGTAGCAGTCATTCCAGATACACTAGGAGATGGATCTACTGCTCCATCAGCGACAATAGCGTTGTGCGTACAAGATACACTGTTTGCACCGTTACCGTTCTCCAACTTGACCTCTACCTTGTAGGAAGTTCCGTGAGTACCAGTAAGGGTTGTCTCTTTATCGGAAACAGAAGGCATGGTCTTGTCATACACATCGTTGACGTATACCTTAGGTCTGTCTTCTACCTCATTTAGCAATGATTCATCCTCATATGTCCACTTGACGGTCATTTGACCTGCAGCGCCTAATGTAACTCCATCACATTGCACACCAGTTGCTGGAGGAGTCCCACTATCAGCTGATGCCTGGAATACTCCATAACTAGTCTTTCTCAAGTTTCCAATATCTCCTGGCTGTGACCAGCTCAGAGTTACTCCACCGCCTTCGGCAGCAGTCTTAGTTGTGCTCATTTCAAACCATCCAGTAGAGCCATAGCCCCATAGTGTGAAATCGTCAGCGACATCGCCAGCAAAAGTCACAGATAATGTTTCACCAGCAACATCAGCAGGACTGAAGTCAAGATAAGGGGTTACATTTCCATCCGGACCATTTCCTTCTGAAACATCAAAAGCGACAACCGAATCATATAGGCCACTCAAAGAACCTAGAGTTGCATCTTCAATCGCTGTTCCGGTTACGAATGTCAAATTATGACCCATTCCTCCGTTGAAAGTTAGACTGTAATCTACTGCCCAATCTGGGTTGGTATCTCCACCGGTTGCCATCAACTTGTTCCACATCATCATTACCTGAGTGTCCGTTGCACAAGCATTGAATTCATCACAAACTGTGACCTTCACAGTGTTAGTTCCTAGCCATAGAGTATCAGTGAACGGGAGTGTACACATACCCATTCCAGGACCACTCTGACAAGAATCTGCATCTGGTGCAGAACGTAGACCTCCGCTAATTTCCCAATTATACATTAACATACCAGGATCGAGTGTTTCGGTATCAGAGGCACGTGCTTCAAATGAAAGGCCATCGCCGATAACTGGAGGATCGTTTAGCAAGTCTCCCACACGAATATCTACGTTAGGAATATCATTGATACCTTCAACCTGGGTTGCCTTCAGATTGTCGGTTGCAGTTAGTTCAGAAAGGCCTACTTCGAGGAAGTTTGCAGTAGCTCGAATTAACTGGTCTCCAGGCATAATCAAAACCTGAACACATGCAACTCCTTCGATGTTAGCAAGGTTCTGACCTGTATCATCTTCACCTAGCAACTTGTGAGGGAATTGATCCTGACCTGGCATCTCAGTGCAACTATCTGCATGGTATTCTTGGGTCGTACCGTCTGATGATTCTACATCAAAAGTAATATTCCAATCATAGGTATTCGTTCGGTCACTACCGTCATGGACGACGGTTGCCTTGACCCATTGTGTGCCTACATTTACTATTCCGCCGAAAACACCGTCTTCGCCGATGGTTAGGGATTCCATTCGAATATTATGGAACACACCAAAGGTTCCAGTAATCGAATCAAAATTGTTACCTGCACGAGCATCGGTTGCGATTGTAGATTCGTAATTGATGGTGTTTTCTCCACCTTCATTTCCACCTTGGTTTTGGCCAGTTCCACCTTGTCCTCCACCGCTTTCGTCTAATGATTCTCCGATGTATACGACGTGACTATCAAACTGCACCGAGACGCTGAATGCAGCAAAGCCAGAGGTTGTGGATGTATCAGGAGTCATGTATCCATCGATAGAATATGATGTGCCATTTGAAGAAATACTGCGTGACTGGAAGCAAGGATTGTCTTCATTTGCACAAGGGTTTGGATATGCACCATTGTTTGATGTCTGTTCAGCATCTGAAACATTACGCCAAACTTCGACATCATTTACTGTATCACCCATTACATAGGTGTTGGATGCACCAGTGAGAGATGCAATTGTTATTTGATTCCCCGTGCCATCATCGATAGTTGACATTGAACCATCATAAGCACCGTCGAATCCAACGGTTACTGTCACAGAACGTGCTTCCCAATCAGATACACTACCACCAGGAGTCATCGTAATTCTATATTGGGAGGAAGAGCCTGCTTCTACAGCTTGGCTACGCGCGGCAGCATCATCTGCATAGCAAGCATCACCATCTACCCAGCAAATGTCTACAGATATATCGTTCCAATCAACAACAGAAACAGAGTATGTTAACTCGTTGTTTGTTAGATCCGTATCTTGATCTCCAAATCCTTCTAGAGAAACCTTGACTTGATATGTACCTGCAATGCTAGGATTCCAGATAAGATCAGCACCACTAGCTGCCTTCACAGTGTATGCTCCATTGGCCAAGTAATCTCCAGCAGCCAATGAGGCGTAAGGACAACCCAGAATCGCATTACAAACTACTTGGTCGCTAACGTCTAAGATTGTCTGTTGTGCTGCACCAGTTCCAGATGTGACTGTAACTCTTACATTCAGGTTCAAGATGTCATTCGTGCCGTCGTTCTTAACGACAACGACAAACGGCACATCAGTTCCAGCATCAATCTGGTTCCTAACTTCTCCAGAGAAAGCGTCCGTATAGGACTCTCTTGGAGAAGTTACATCGTGCAGTTTAATCTCATCTCCTGCAGCACGTCCTGCATCGGATGGTGCTATATCGGCGTTCAATTCTTCCGGCGTGATGTAAAGCATCACGCTGGTAATCATCAGTGCAATCATAATCAACGATAGCGTCTTCTTCATAGGTCATGACCTCCAGTCGGTCACCTCCTTTACGGATATCATCTCTATATAAAAAATGGGGGAAGAATGTTAAAAAATGGGGTCGAAAAAATACACGTATGCCTGATTAGTGCATTTGGTTTGTTAACAAATTCATAGTCTCACAAATATCTCATCGCGGAAGCGGGAGAAATCAATGCGCTTTTTCTAATAGGAAGTAAAACAGAGACAAGTGTCATGAATACGGAAAAGAGGATTATCAAAAAGAACTCTAACCACGGAATAAGGAATGGAGTACCAAAATCTCTCATATAAGTATCGAATAACAATCGATAGAAAACAATCCCAGCAATCAGACCATTAATTATGCCGAGACCACTAATCCAACCCACTTCCAACAGAATTGATGACACAATTTGATTTCTTTTCATTCCAATAGCTCGCATAACACCTATCTGTTGATTTCGTTCATTGATACTTCTTGCAGTGACCACTGCCAATCCAGTCACTCCAACGAATAGACCTAATGCCAAAAAGACGCGAAGTAATCCCAACAATGATACAAGAATTAGGCTAATCTGATTGAATAACTCATCAATTACCAGCACATTTGCCCCATCTGATCCCAACTCTAATTGAAGATTTGAAGATACATCCACGATGTTAACATCATTTGATACATCAATCCACACCATATTCGTAGAGGATTCAATCATTGACGAAAATGTGGAATCAGATACAAAAATACCCGATAGCAAGAGTGAGGCATCCTCAGTCAAAACCCCTGCAACACGAAGATTAGATTGTAGTAACGGCCGGTTAGGATCTCTAACCTCAAATGAAGAGCCGGGAGATAAGCCTCCGCCTTCAAGGGGAAGGGCGCCTAAAACTGTGTAGCTATCCATGCCTATTGATGCATCAACAATAGCCAAATTAGGATTACTAATTACCGCATTCCAAATTTCTACAGGAGTTTCTCCCAATGAGTTATCCCATTGAGATAATGGCAATGCACCAGATTCTATGAAAGATTGAGGGATGTTACGTAACGAGGAATATGTTGCATTCAAGTCTTCACCGCTTATTATGCATAGACCTATGTCCATTACGGCCAAAGATTCTATTCCATTTCTATCTAAATCATCATTACTCCAAGCCTCTAGTGAGGATATATCTAATTCTTGACCTGAACCAGTAATTAGAATGTCAAATTCACCTCGAGAATTTTTACCAATATCTGATACGTAATTCCCGAACATAGTACTGTAACCAGAGAGAACGATTAATGCGAAAATCACAATACTGTACATACTCATTGACACAGCAGAACGAAACGGTCGAGATTGAGGATAAGCGATGGAAAGGGAAATAATTGCAGAAATACTTGGTTTTAACCGACCGATCAATGACAACAATTGTCTAATGAAGATAGGTCCAGATGTAGACAAAATCAACACACCTCCTATCAAAGTAAATATTCCCGATATTATCAGAGAAGTATCTGTTACTTCATAACGAACACGAATAGGATCTTCAATCCAACTAAAAAGTATGAGTGTAAATCCTATTATCGTACAAGACCAAATTCCGGGAGCATCATTTTTGGAGAGGCTAACGCCCATAAAATTCGACCGTGAAGAAACAAAACGAGAAATAATCGCACTTAGAGGTACTACTAAAGATAGGACAAATAGAGAAATACCTGAAATCCATAGAGAATGTCCAGTTCCTGGAGAAAAATCTCCTAAGAAAAATGACATGATTGAAGAAACTAATGCGACAACTGCAAGGAAAATAGAACCAATAATTCCCCAGAAACCTAATGCAGACTTTTCAACACGTAATCCTCGAAGGGCAGTAATCAAATTTCTTCTAGAAAGGAAGAATGATGAAATTCTTAGTGTAGCCACTGATACTATAAAACCGACACAAGCACCTACTAGAATGGATTGAAAAGTCCAGTAGAAACTAAAACCTACTCCAAATGTTGCTTGGAAAAATACACCTAAGCCCCCCATTAGAAGACCTGCCAAGAACATTCCAAGAAACGACCCCAAGAAACATGCGGGAGTTGAAAGCATTACGCCCTCAATCCTTAATATCCATTCAATATCTTGACTCGACGCACCTATCGAACGGAGTAGTCCCCATTCTTTACTACGATCGTCGGCAGACATTATCCATAAATTGACAATCAACAATAGACCTGCAATTACGATGAAAACTCCAAAAATTAAGAATAATACAGAAAATGAGGAACCTGCGCCATCGATAGAAAGAACAGCATCTTCCTTCACAGAAACCAATGATGAAGATGATGATTGTATATTTGCCCGCCTATCAGCCCAATCCTGTAGTGCATCTTTCACAATTAATGAATCAGATTCATTTTCTGGCATTTGAACTAAAATCATACTTCTTTTTGGATTGCCACCCAATAGTTCAGTTGCAATATCCATAGATATAGTACCAATAATAGCAGAATCTAGCAATCCTATATCTGGATTCAAAGCTATGAAATCATCGAGTGAAACTGATGAAGTATCCACTTCAATTTCTAAACGAAAATCGTCATCGATATTCTTGCCTATTGAGAACGTTTCAATTTGATTAAAATCAGCAATACCATCTCTAAATCTAACAGTTTGATTCGACCCAAGTAAATCATTCACTACATCTCCTTCTAAAGAAATGAGGAAAGGAGGGAGCTCAATCCCTAACCCTACGTCAAAAGAATTGAACAATTCAATAGACGTATGGCCAAATTGATCTATCATTACAATTCCATAATCTGTGGAGGCAAGTATAGAGCCGTTTGATTCATCATAGGCAAATCCGTTAACAGTGGAGGGAATTGATCTCCCTTCAACAAATGAAAATAAATTGGACGCCCAAACCAGAATAGAATCATGGCCTTCAATAATCAATCCATTACTATTGGCGCCTAGTATTGAAGAATTTACAACATGAACTAACTCAAAATCACTTCCATTCCAGAGTCTGATAGAGTTTTCAGATTTCGTGAATGTCTGATTTCTGTGCAAAAATATCGATTTTGAATTTCCAGAAGTAGTACAACTCGATTCATTTTCACTTGTCCAACAAACATTACTATCGAAAATAGTTTCAAAATGAGTGACTATCGAAAATCCATCAAAATATATTTTAGATCCTAGTATGTCATTTGAAATTCCATAATCAATCTTTGAAAATTCTACTTCATTTGATAACTGGTCTAAAGTATGGAAATATACTCCCCCAAATTGATTTGATACACCCCAAATTGTCGACCCTACTACCGAGATATCTGATAATTGATTGCTGTTTAATGCAATGATTTCAGGAGTATTTGATTCAATATCAACTGAAATAATTTCCCGTTCTGTTAGTACATACACGGTTGAATTGATAATCTCTACATCAAGAATATAGTCAAAGAATAGATGAACAGGGTCATCATTCAGGTTTGAAATATAGACTGCGCTATCAGTTACAATTACTTTGTGAAAGGAATCTAAATCAACAGCAAGAATTCTTTTTCCATTAATGGAGGTGATTTTTTCTTCATTTTCCCAAATCCCTGAAATCGGTGTAAGAAGAAATGAAGATGCATCAGAATCATGTTGAACAATCTGCAATGCAGAATTGATTCCAGAGACATCTCCAGAAGTGAGTAAACCTCCACCACTAGTTCTGGTTAATGTTGCAATCCCTCCAGGAAACATTCCGTCCCAATGAAATCCTGCATCTGATGCTATCATGGCTTCAGAAAATGAGTTCTCAATTTTTGTTTCAATATTCGGAATAATATAACCCTCGAATACATCTCCAGCTCCAGAAACTACTGCTCTTGATACAAAATCAACTTTGTTTTGTATTACTTGTGCTTTTTTAAGATCAGTGAGCAATAAAGGTTGATTCGCATTCTCCCAACCTAAACCAGTAGGATCGATCACAGATTGAACAATGAAATCATGACTCTTTCTAATTGATTCATTATCAGTAATTTGAGACCAAGATATAGAAAATTGACTACCAGCCATCAACGAAAGTGAATTTGCAAGGGCTTGATTCACGATCGCATAATCAATTCCATCTTGGGAGGAACCACCCAATTGAGACCAAGAGACTGGTGGTACCCCCAACGGCTCAACCCAAGGACCTGAGTTTCGTAGATTCACATCCGGTGCTAGCCATACAACATTTGGATTCACCTTACTACCATCAACTGTTATTCCAGTCACTGGTTGATGAAGTTCAATTCCAATTCCATCAATTTCATCGTATGTCATCAAATCATCAAGAGCAGCCATAACTCGTGTTTGATTCATAAGTAATGGACTAGAAGTAAGAGGATCTATACCTTCAACAATCCAATCAGTTTCTCCTAGGCTTGATACTAACCTATCTTCTAATGTCGCATCAAAGCTATCTCCTACAATCAGAGAACTAGAAACAACAGATGAAGCTAACATTAAACCACAAAAAAGTAATGCTGAACTCGTTTTTCTTTTACGTGTATCTCTGAATGATAGTTTAGAGAGCATCCTAACTCTTGGAGACAGAATTATTCTAGAAATTATGTGAAACAAAACGAAAATACATACAGACACTAACCAATGCCACAACAAATATCCCTTCATTAGAGTAAATGAAAGTACAATTCCAGCCACTACCAAATCAACGATTATTGGAACTAAGTTTCTCTTTTGAGACACTAACCCTCACTCCTCTTCTTTATTGATTTCAAATAGTATTCCATCATTGATTTCTAGTATTCTATTACATCTCTGAGATACAGAGGTATCATGAGTAACAATTACTATTGTAATACCGTGTATCCTATTCAATTCCTCTAGAGCCTGAATTACAGAATTCGAAGTATCTGAATCTAAATTTCCTGTAGGTTCATCAGCAAACAATATCATCGGATTATGTACTATTGCTCTAGCGATTGCAACTCTCTGTTGTTGCCCACCAGAAAGCTCAGATGGCTTGTGATTAGAACGATTAGAAAGACCCAACATCGAAAGTGATTCAAGTGCTTTCTTCCTAGCCTCATCAGCAGGAAAATTAAGCAATAGTAAGGGAAGTTCTACATTCTCAACTGCATTAAGAACTGGGATGAGTTGATATTGCTGAAAGATGAAACCCATTCTTTCACCGCGTAGCTTGGTCCGTTCATTATCAGAGATGTTTGAAATATCTCTTTCTTCAAAATATATCTCTCCTCGACTAACTGTATCAAGAGATGATAAACAATTGAGTAATGTCGTTTTCCCACTCCCTGAAGGTCCAGTGATTGCAAGAATCTCTCCTTTAGAAATCTCTAGAGATACCCCTCGGAGAGCAGAAACTTCGGTATCACCCATGGGGTATATTTTCCAAAGATCTGCCGCCCTGAGTATCTCCCCCATGATTACCGATTAAAGCGGAGCCTGATAACACCTATTCCGAGGCGTGAAATACTGGAATCATATGAGACACATATGGATGATGCCGTCAAAGCGTGGAAAATATCTATTCTGGTCTTTGGTCCTTTACGTGAACACATAGGGAAAGAAAAAATAGAATTATCAGTAGTAACAAAAACTACAGTTATAGATGTCATCAAACAATTCAATCTAGAAAAATGGATCGAGTTAGGTCTAAAGGCAGCGATTGATGGAACTATTTGTTCTTTAGATTCGATGTTACACGATGGTGCTGAAATCGCTCTCTTACCCCCTGTATCAGGGGGATAAAAACACATTTTAACCCATAAAAACACAGGAATTGTCTTTGAAGGATGAGTTTCCTAGGGGTATCATGGCATTCGGACCGATGGAAGGCGCAATACTCGTGGGACTCTTTCTGATTTTATTTGGACCGTCACAACTTCCGAAGTTAGCACGGTCTTTAGGACAAGCAAAATCTGAATTCAATAAAGGACTTATCGAAGGAGATGTAACGAACACCACTGAAGATGATCTTGACCGTGGAGGAATGACTGAGTCGGTTGCCTTAGTTGAAGAAGCTAAAAGCAAAGGTGTTGAAGTAGAGGGAAGAAATCCTGACGAGATTAAACAAGATATTCATGAATCGGAATGAATCAAGTTCCGCCTCGTTTGAGCTTGAGTTTACCGCCACAATCAGCACATGATCCATATGTTCTGCGCCATCGAGAAACATTCTCGGGTGGGGGAAATATCTTCTTACATCCCTTGCACGCGAGAACCCATTCCCAATGCTCTTTGATGCCTTCATTCATTACAGGGTGCCAGCCAACTCCAAATCGACCAGCCACATTTTGTATGCGATGATCGTCAGTCACAATTATTGCTCTATGCTCAAGAGCCACTGCTAAAACGTCCATATCAACATCTGATAGACCGGAAATATCTCCTGTCTCTTGAGCAGCCTCGCGAGCCCTTTGAAGAGCCTCTTCCGATGGGGAACGCCAATGAAGTCTTACACCTTCAATCAGAAGAGCGCGATCTTTGTCCACACGCTCTATCTCTTCCCTCTGACTATTAGCAACTAGTCCTCCTGAAAGACGATTCGGGGGGAGATGAAGTAACGCACCGGTATCAAGTACCCTAGCTGCGCCGACCATGTACTCCCACGGAACTACTTCCCTCTTGATACATCCGGCTAAAGCTAGTGACCTTTCAACATCAGATTCATGGGTAAGCCCCCCTCCGCAGGAATATGGAGATTCTAGAATATTTTGAGCCAGTGGTTCAATTTCTAGATGGATTTGGACTAATAGGTCTAATAATTCTCATTTTTACTGAAGCTATAATCAATCCGATTCCTCCTGAAACATTGTTTTTGCCGATGGTAATAACAGACGGATCTGTCCTGGGAAGTCTATTTTTAGCATTAATTGCAACCATTTCTTCTGTTCTCGGAGCAATCGTTGGATATTGGGTTGGAGATAAAGCTGGAAGACCTTTAATTGACCGATTTTCATCAAAAAAAACTATTCGACGATTAGAAGCGTTGACTGAAAGATATGGATCAAGTGGAATTTTTATCGCAGCGGTTTCTCCTATACCCTACAAAGTATTCGCATGGATTGCAGGAATGGGTAAAATGGATTTACGCTTATTCATCATAGCTGGATTACTTGGACGAGGAGTTAGATTTGGAGTTCCCGCAATGGCAATTGGAGCTTATGGTGAAGAGATTCTAGCAAGCCTAAATGTCTGGACATTCAGCATGATTGCAATAATTGGTGCAATTTTGATTATTCCTCTCTTCAGATGGTGGGAAGGGCTTCTAGATGAGAAAGAAGAAGAAAATGTGGCCGATTGATTCTTGAACATAACCTTGCTCGGCTAATCGTCGCTCGTGTAGTGTAGTTCGGTCCATCATGGCGGGTTTTCATTCCGTCGACCCGGGTTCAAATCCCGGCACGAGCACTTGAACCTCTATTACGTAGATGAAATAACCAATATTTTCAGATAAGATTGAATGATTAGAATGACTAGAAATATTGTGGAAATACCTCAAGTGGTAATCTTGGCTGGAGGATTGGGTAGTAGATTGGGAAGTATAACTGAAAAAGTCCCTAAGTCTTTAATTGAAGTCAATGGAGTTCCAATAATTACTCGAATTTTAGACTGGGCATTTGAACAAGGATGTCGACGTTGTCTAATTCTCACCGGCCACCTGGGAGAAATGTTCGAAAATTATGAACATGAATTAGATCTCACTTTCGTTAGAGAATCAAAACCATTGGGAACAGGGGGCGCACTATGGAACGCAAGAGATCAGTTAGAAAACGAATTCATACTTCTATGGGGAGATGATTACCACCCAATTAGTTATTCTTCACTAGTTAATTCACATCGACAAAATAATGCATTACTAACAATGACAGTAACTGAAAAACATCAATCGATGAATCTTAGATATGAAAATGGAAAGGTGATAGAATACAACAAATCTTCACCTTCTAAAAATTTCAATGGATATGAAGCAGGAACAAGTATTGTAGACAAAGAAGTGATTGAAACATATGGAAAAAATGGAAAATGGAGTTGGGAAGAAACTGTCTATCCTGCATTATCTGGAGAAATAACTGCTCATATTGACAATACTAAATTCTGGGACATGGGTACACCTGAAAGACTAGAAGAATTAGAGTATTTCTTCAAGAAAAGCGGGATCTGAAGACGAAATAATGGGATACTGAGGTAAAACCTCTGGGTTATCGATTAAGACAAGAATCATTCCTCCAAATCCCCCTCCCATCATCCTAGCTCCAAGAACCCCTTCAACCATTTTTAGTGACTCAATTTGTTCATCTATCTCAGGTAAACTAATACCTAAATTGATAAGGGAATAATGTGATTTTTCTAATAATTCACCTAATTCTTCGGGAGATGAATCAATTGCGTCAATCACCCTTGAATTCTCATCAATTACATGATTCTTCAGTACATTGTTATCCATTCCATAGTCAGTCATAGAAAGATGTCGCTTAATATTAGAATCAACTAGTTTGAAAATCCAATTATCGGGTATTGGAACCAATTTTACAGATAAATCAGAGAAATCAATTAGACATGCATGCCCTTTTTTTGCATATAATATTGCTAATTGATCGAGTAATCCACATGGTGTTCCAAGTACTTCATGCTCTATGCGCTGAGCTTCCTTCGCAGTCATTAGTAAATCTTGATTTCCTTGAGAACAAAGAACTACGGCTACGCATAATGCAGCAGAAGAGGAGAGACCTTTGCCAATAGGGATGGAACTACTCACAATTATATCTGCAGGCCATCCTCCTGCAGCCTTCCATAATTCAATTACAGTATCATTTCCAGAAAATCCAGAAATTCTTTTGTTGGCCTCTAAAATCAGTTGATAATTAGCAGCGAATGGAAGTGAGAGTCCTCCCGAATAATCAGTATGTTCTCCAATAATATTGATTCGAGCGGGAACAGTCGCTCTACGTCTCATAAGGTCTAACCTCATCTATTTCGAAGGTAGTCTTCTCCATACCAATGCCATTGCTCGATGGTCCATCCAGGAGGTAGTCCCTCAGGAGGCAAAGGAGGTGATTGTGATGGGTTAGGAGTTTGAGAAGCAGAAGGAACCTTGGATTGTCTTTTGATGACAATAACAAGAGAAGAAATAATAATTGTGAATACAAAAAATCCGAGTAAACCGATATAAAGCGAATTCGACGATGCACTGTGTAGATCTGCATTATTTGGGAACACATCTCCAGAATCAGACCAACCATCTCCGTCGGAATCCGGACATCCAATCAAATCAGATGTTGAAGTTCCAGCTAAATCTGGACAATCATCCGAAGCATCATATCCGATTTGATCGGGATATGAATCGCCATCCGAATCTGACCAGAATCGACTATCATCGGGAAATACATCTAAGCCATCGTCCCATCCATCTCCATCAGAATCAGGACAACCGCGTCTTTCTTCCGACGAGGTCCCAAATAACCCTAAACAATCATCGGGTAGATTACCCTGAGGTGAATCACCAAAACCATCTCCATCTTCATCTAAGTATTGAGTGGAGTCGTTCGGAAGAGCATCTCCTGCATCAGACCAACCATCTCCATCACTGTCAAGACAACCAAATCTGTCTAAAGTGGAAGTACCAAATATTGTCTTACAAGAGTCTGCTTGATAACCAGAAATATCATCGCCAAATCCATCCCCATCCATATCACTATGCTGCGTCAAATCATTAGGAAATGCGTCTGCTCCGTTAAGAATACTCCAAGATAAATCAGCATCTGACCATCCATCATTATCAGAATCTAAACACCCTCTTCGATCTTCAGTTGAACTTCCTGATAGCGACTTACAATC
>Ga0066378_10000598_pt1 | contig 14792 bp, 12 predicted proteins | sample Knorr_S23_td_DCM_FD_70947 | JGI IMG/M metagenome (GOLD analysis project Ga0066378, IMG submission 70947) | Marine microbial communities from Southern Atlantic Ocean transect - Knorr_S23_td_DCM_ad_71m_LV_A | ecosystem: Environmental > Aquatic > Marine > Oceanic | place: Southern Atlantic ocean...
ATCCCAGGCCTGCCGGGCGTCGAACTCTATCCAACCATCGAACTTCTGGATCGCCTTAATCCACCAGCCGGCCTGGCGACACGATTCCCTATACCAATTCACTTAACACAACAAGAATTGGAAATGGCGGCTGAGGGACTGTTTGTTACCAGAGTCATATATCTGGAAGACCCAACGAATCCCGTCGTCATTCAGGACCAGGCTAATCGCCAGCGTTTTTTCGACGTCCGATTTAATGAGGACCCATTACGAGTTGCGGACCAGCTTGGACGTCCCATGGCGATCTTAAGGCTCGGTTCGAAACAACCTCGCATGGACCGACAAACCGGTCGATTTATGTTTTCGTCGCCTCCGGCGCGAGCGATTGCTCCCAAACCACAGACGCAGGTTCCACATGAACGGTTGGAACGAGCCATTATCAGTACTCCCTCTATAGGACGATTGAGATAAGGTCGATGTCGAGCTCTACCATCCCTACAAATCGCTATTATCTGCCTGCCTGGTTTCTGATCCTCTGTGTGATGACCGCCTGCACGACTCCCAGAGAACAGCGTATCAATTCACAGTACATTGCTAATGGCAAAGCTACTGGCCATCCGGCCCTTGTTAGCGTCGGTGACGGTCCCGCCCCCGACACACATGCAGTCCAACAAGCCGTTCAATTAGCAAGCCACACCACGCAACCTGCGAATATTGCACTCGCTCAAAACACCGGCCCAGCAGCCATACCGCCTCAAGCTTACACCGGCCCCAACGCGGGACTGCCTTACCCTGCCCCATGGACTCCTCCGGGGATTCAACAGCCTTACCCGGAAGATGAGTACGTCTATCAGGGAGGCGATGCTTATCAACTCACCAATGTCGCTCAGGACTTCAGCATCGACAATCTGGATGAAGAAGATACCATTGCTCATTACCATACGTTAGACGGCGACATTCAAATCGAACGAACCAATCGAATCCCGATTTACGCACCTCGGTTTGCATCCGTACGTCGTGTCGATGGACTCTCTCAATATCGTCATCAAGACCACGCCTATGCGGTAGACAGCCCACTGGCTTTGGATGGAACGGTCAAGAGCGTCGGACAGGAACAGGTAAAACAGCAGGTTTCCACACAGCGTAATATTGGTACTCGGGCGAGTGCCGCTTATCAGGAAAACCAAAAAGTCCGGGATATGGCCCATCAACTGGCATCCAGTGAAGGGAGCCAGATGGTTAAGCCGCAGGTGGGTGACCTGCTAAACACGAAGGTCAACATTCAGAATTCTCAGGAAGCTAAATTGAGCATCCAAAAGCAAACGGCATTGGCACAAACGGACGAAGAAACCGTCAAAGAGGTCGCATATGACTTATTGCCTTACAAGATGCTCGGCAATAATAAGATTCAAACGAACTATCACTATGAGATCGCCGAAGGTAACAACCGACTGGATATTCAAAAGGTTGCTTCCAAGCAGGATGCCTTGCCCGGAGAACTACTCGAATTCACCATCACCTTTAAAAATACGGGTGATAAGGCGATCGGCAATGTTACGATTGTTGACCATCTGAGTCGACGCCTTGCCTATCTCGACGATAGTCAAAGCTGTACGGTAGATACCGAATTCTTCGTCAATCCTACAGGCAAAGACAGTGCGATTCTTCGCTGGGAGGTCGCTAAACCTCTGGAAGTCGGAGATTCTGCCGCGATCACCTTTAAGTGTCGCGTACGCTAAAGATCGCCTAGGGATTAGACTCTTCAGGTTCTCCAGGCAGGAAGTAAAATCTAGGTTTTTCCCAACCTAGGAATTCTGCTGCGTTCCTTGTAAACGGAAAAGCCTCGGCTGGAATCCGATTTACAATTGCCCGCTGCCGACTCGACGCAGCAGCAAGCATTTGATCTACCGTATAGAATCGACTCACATTCAATATCGGTAGAGAATCGATATCCGATTCAGCCAACTCACTTATCCCGATAGTCGTCACATCTTCGTATAGGCTGGTGTACAAAACCAGAGCCGCCTGTTGTCCAGCTCCTCCTAACATCACTTTTGCATCCTTAGCAATGGCCAAAGTTCGAAGAGCTTGTAACGCTCGCCGTACATCCCAGACCTGCATGCCACCGAGTGATTCCCCCAATAGATAAAACCTTCTTTGATTCTGAACCTGCTTACGTTCTGATTGATCCCATAACGTCCGGCCCACTCCACGCGGCGTGACGATCACTGTGATGCCATTGGACTTACGAACGTTTTGCCGGAACGCCTCAAAATCAGGCAATCCGTCCGGTGCATGACTTGGGAATACTTCTCCTTTCAGGACGTCTCGATCTCCAAAGGCATCCTGATAGAAAGCCAGAAACTCTATCCAGCCTTTCTGCCCGTGCACCTGTACAACTGCATGATTTGCCTTTTCCAAATCCTTTCTATGCACGAGATACATTCTTAAGTCAATCCCCTCCTGACTTGTAAAGTCATAAGAAGACATAACAAGGTCTTCAGCATATGCATCTGCCACCTTACGAACATTAAGATCAACCGGTTGGTTCGGCCACGCTCGAAAAGCTTTCTCGCGGAGAGTCTGAGTCACCTCAGCGGCATAAGCCTCCATCGCTTCAGCATTTGCGGGCACTTCGTGTTTTGATGCTGTCGGCACAAAAGAATGGCTTATCTGAGTATTCACCTCGTCTTCAGGCAACCCAGCATTGAAGACTTGTAGATCCTGAGGTTTGAAGAACTTCTCTGCTGGTTTGTAAATCAAGTCATCGTCACCCTTGAGATAGTGATTGAACCAACGAAACGCATGCACACGTAATTCCTGAGTGTCTTTATGAGGACCAGACGTAATATGCAGGGATACGTCATCCTCTGCATCTAGTAATCGGTATACCTCTCGCGTCTTTAGAAATGTCCGATAGACACCATCAAGCGGGAAGATCCTGTCGTTATCTGTATTGCTAATCAACAGCGGTCGCGGGGCCATTAGTGCTGCCACCATTGGGTAGTCCCACTGGTAGGTGTTCACCATAAACATGCAGTCACAATGGCCTTCGACCGTCCCATCAACGATATGGTTCCGCAGATCGGTTATCCCTGCCACTGGAACAGCAACTTTAATCCGCTCGTCTAACGCCGCAATCCACCAACTGTAAGCACCGCCTCCGCTACGCCCGGTTACTCCAAGTCGCTCGCCGTCTACTTCCTCACGACTCTGCAGGTAATCCAACGCCCGAATACAATTCCATGCCTCAACACCTGCCGGCGTGTAACCACGGTTGAGCCACCAAAAGTAACCATGCGAATAAGTACCGTGATGTATTCCCTCGATCTCGCCTAACTGCAGTGTGTCGATCGTAAGACACACATAGCCATTCCTGGCGAACCAACTGCCATGATGGTGATAATGAACTTTATTGCCATAGGAAACACCGTCTTGCTTGACTCGTCCATGCCCACAGACATACAAAATTGCCGGTAACTTTTCGTCACGCTGCTTGGGAACATAAAGGTTACCTGTCACGTAGAGTCCGGGACGAGACTGAAAGTGAACGTTCTCGACGGTGAACTCTTCATGGTCTGTTGTGCCGGTGACGGTTGCATTAAGGGGAGTACGAGTTGGCATCGGATCGAGTCCCAGCATTTCGTGCAATTGCTTCACGTATTGCGGTCGCTTCGCTAGCCAATCCTCCTTGGAGTTTATGCCTTCCAGAAATCGATCTTCCAAAGCGGCAGTCCGCAACTGAAAGTAATTGGCAAGCATTTGATCGCCACGAGTGGTGTCAATTTCGTCCGGCCCTTGTCCCTGCAGTGAGACGGGAAGAAGTAACAATAGGCACAGTAATCTGAATAACACGTATCAATCTTTCTTGAAAAGGAATACCAGTTCGATCGCAGGTTCATTATACCGTTTCATAATCCGAGTGCTCTTGAATCATCATCCACCTCCGTTCCGAAAGCGTCTCGCTCGGATTAGAATAAAAGCGAATGTAGACCATCTCCTCCAACGATAAGGCAACCATGAGCCCTATTTCCCAACGAAGCAAGCGTATCGACAGTAGCGGTATCCGCAAAGTATTTGACTTAGCCCGATCACTCAAAGATCCCGTCAACCTCTCGATCGGCCAACCTGACTTCGATGTTCCGGACGCCGTAAAGCAGGCTGGCATTCAAGCAATTCAGGATGGCTATAACGGCTATACCCCCACTCAGGGGCTGCCTGTGTTGCGAGAAAAGATGCAAGCGGCTGTCGATGCCGAATATGGTCACGACGACCGTCAAGTATTTGTTAGCAGCGGCACCAGTGGAGGACTCGTGCTGGCAATGCAGGCATTAGTAGACCCTGGCGATGAGGTCATTCTCTTTGATCCATTTTTTGTGATGTACGAGCCGTTGATTCAGTTAGTCGACGGCGTACCCGTCCTCATTGATACCTACCCTGATTTCAAAATTGACATCGGGAAGGTGGAAGCAGCCATCACTGATAAGACGAAGCTGATCATCCTCAATAGCCCGTCTAATCCAACAGGTTACGTTCCTTCTCAGGAAGAGGTCGATGCCTTAGGGAAGCTGTGTCTCGAGAAAGGCATTGTCCTGATTTCTGACGAAATTTATCGCCACTTTGATTACGACGGAGACTTCCACAGTCCGGCACACGTCAATCCAAACACAATCGTCATTGATGGTTTTTCCAAGAGCCACGCAATGACCGGCTGGAGACTGGGAATGGTACACGGCCCGGCAGAAATTATTTCCACTATGCTCAAGGTCCAGCAGTACAGCTTTGTCTGTGCACCTCAACCAGCTCAGTGGGCTGGCATGGAAGCAATGGATGTGGATATAGCACCCTATGTGGACACATATCGAACCAAACGGGATCGCATCGTGGATGCACTCAGTGGCAAATACGAAATCGTCAAACCTGGCGGAGCATTTTACGTCTTCCCAAAAGCTCCGTGGGGCACGGGGAGTGAATTCGTCGCCAAGGCGATTGAGAATAACCTACTCATTATTCCGGGGAATATCTTCAGCGAATCGGACACTCATTTTCGCATCTCCTATGCTGCCAGCGACGACATCATTGAACGCGGGATTGAGATCCTTCTGCAACTTGCTTAGTCGGTTCGCCAAAGCTAGCAAGTCCTAACAAGAGACTAGGTAGACTGATCGAGGTAGACTGGCCGAGACATGAAAAAAGCCCGCCAGTTCAATTGAATCTGACGGGCTTCGAAGGAATAAATAATAGAATTATGCGCTCTTCTTGGTCGACTGCTCTTCTCCGAACAAGTCTTTCTTGCCTTGCATGACCTCGAGGTCCAGCGTGTAGCTACCTGAACCAGCTCGATCCGGCAATTCAAACATGATATCCAGCATGACTTCTTCGGTAATGGATCGTAGGCCTCGAGCTCCCGTACCTTTGTCGATAGCTCGCTGAGCAATCGCCTGGGCGGCATCGTCTGAGAACTTCAGCTGACAATCTTCCATTTCGAACAGACTTTCATACTGTCGAAGTAAAGCATTTTTAGGTTCAGTGAGAACACGAACCAGACCAGCTTCATCTAGCGGAGTCAACGAGGTCACTACTGGCAGACGACCGATCAGTTCAGGGATCAAGCCAAATTCCAATACATCATCAGATGTGACCTGAGTCATCAATTCAGCCATATCTGCTTCTTCTTTGTAGCCGACCTGCTGACCAAACCCCATGGTTTGATTTCCGAGCCGCTTGCGGACGATGTCATCAACACCAACAAATGTTCCACCACAGATAAAGAGAATATTGGACGTATCGATTTGGATATACTGTTGCTCGGGGTGCTTACGTCCACCTTGAGGTGGAACATTGCAAACGGTTCCTTCCAGCATTTTCAGCAGAGCCTGCTGAACACCTTCGCCAGACACATCACGAGTGATCGAAACGTTTTGCGAGGTCTTGCCGATTTTATCGAGTTCGTCGATATAGACAATTCCGCGTTGTGCGGCTTCCACATCAAAATCTGCCGAGTGTAGAAGTTTAAGAAGGAGGTTTTCAACATCTTCGCCCACGTAACCCGATTCGGTTAACGTTGTGGCATCGCCAATCGCAAAAGGCACGTTTAGAACACGAGCGAGTGTTCTTGCCAGCAGAGTTTTTCCTGAGCCGGTTGGACCAACCATCAGGATGTTCGACTTCTCGATTTCGACATCACTGTCGGCCCAACGATGATTCAGGCGTTTGTAATGGTTGTGTACAGCGACTGCCAATACCTTCTTAGCATTACCCTGCCCGATCACGTATTCATCCATACGTGCCACGATATCACGTGGCGTTGGGATATCCTGGAAGAGATTACTATCGCCATCTTTGCGACGTTGTTCTGTATCAATTATGGTTGAGCAAAGTTCAATACATTCGCCACAGATGTAGACATCGCCTGGCCCTTCGACCAAGGGACCTACATCTCGATAGCTCTTGCGGCAGAAGGAACAAAATGCGTTCTTCTTAGATTGGCTTCCGCCCTTTTTGTTTCCGTCGTCTTTTCCGATTGGCATGGCTTCTCCTTTGGGACTCCAAAACCGTCAGCTCTTTATTGGGTTCACTGAACCCTTTCAAGTTTTTTAACGGCTGCGGTTAGAGGGGGTATTCCCTGGGGTTCGCTCGCATTTGGCCATAAGCCGCCAATGTAGTTGATTCAAAATTAAGAATCTCACAGGCAATGCTTGGGGCTAAAAACAATTAGTTGGCGACATCCGTGCGATCAACTAGTGCGTCTTTTTCCTTGTTGCATCCCTGATCTCCCAGATCAGGCATTCGATAAGTGCGCCAAGTGAATACGCTGTAGTTGTTACAACCGGCCTAATTGACCGAATCAGCATCTTCCTTGGAATCATCCAGATCCGGTGATTCCTGATGCAGTTGTTCACCTAGCACAGTCTTAATATTTCGGAATTCGACCTCCGAAATGTCACCTTTGCTGCGAATTTCTCGAAAATTGTCGAGGTGATCATTGGCCTGGGGGATGTCTTCGTCGATGCGACCCCGAAAGTTTGTCAAACCGTACCACGAAAGGAGTATCAAGATTATTAGAATCGCTACACTCAGTACAATTCGCGTTGCTGGAGTTGCTAGTAATTCCGACACGTAACGCTCCTTGTTTCACTTAACCTCTGGCTTCGGCCACGACTTGTTTGAATTGTCGTGCGAGTTCTTCGATCCGAGCGAAATCGCCTGCTTCTACCGCACTCTTTTCAACCAATGAGCCTCCTACTCCCAACGCGACTGAACCCGCTTGGATGAAAGCAGCAGCCGTGTCCAGATTAACACCCCCGGTGGGCATAAATCGGCATTGAGGTAAAGGTCCTCGTAGACCTTTGATATGAGCGGGACCTCCGATATCAGCAGGAAAGACCTTGAGGATGTCCGCCCCTGCTTCCCAGGCAGTCACCGCTTCGGTGGGAGTAAAGATCCCCGGAGTCACGACCTTGTCATAACGTCGACATAGCTTAATGACTTCCACATCAGTTGACGGAGACACAATAAATTCGGCACCTGCCAGAATCGCTGCTCGAGCCGTTTCTGTATCCAATACGGTTCCCGCCCCCAGAAGGATCTTGTCACCGATTCGACGGTTCACTTCCTGAATCACCTGCACAGCATTCGGGACGGTAAACGTCACTTCCATTACATCCACGCCACCGGCGACTAACGCTTCGGCCACGTCTGCCAATAACTCCCCAGAGTCAGCGCGAATCACAGCCACAATGCCGCTTTCCATCATTCTTGATACGTTTTCGTGAGCACTCATTTGGTTTATTTCTATTCTCTGAGGTTAGGAAGACTGGAGACGAATTTCTATCTAAAACGGGCATGAGACAGAATTCCATACCCAAACCTCTAATATATCAGTCTCTGTTTCCTTACAAATAGCCTGCAACACAATTATTTGCAGTCTCAACCATACAAATACCGATAAAGATAATGGGATATTGTGCAAGCAATAACATCCTCAAAACCCAAGGAATAATCTGTCGGAATTCTGAAACAGTGAGCGGCAATTTTCAGCGTCTGATCTTCGGTCTGTTTGTGATATTACTCACGACACGAACCGGTTTTGCGCAAATGCCGAGACTATACACAACCGCCAGTCGCCACATCACCCTTCCATACTCCGTTGACAACAAGGGCAGCACTTCCAATGTGACTCTATTGGTATCCATGAATCGAGGGAAGACCTGGAAGCAACATGCCCAACAAGGAGCTGATGAAAAAGCTTTTCGTTTCAAAGCTCATCGGGATGGCGAATTTTGGTTTTGCACTCGCACTAACCTTCAAAAGCATGTCGTCCCGTTAGACCTAAAACCTGAACTACGTATTTACATCGATACCAAACCACCTCAAATCCAGCTCCGCACTGAACGCGGGGCTAATTCTGAAGTCCTACTGAACTGTCAAATCGCTGATCCGACCATTTCGGCCAACAACGTTCAGGTTCAATTGAAAGCGTCGCCGCAGTCGGATTGGGAAACCTTTCCTTTAGAAGAAAAGCCCGATTTCGTGAGGCCAGGTATTCTGCAATTGCAGGGGCGTTGGTTACCTGTCATAGATACCCGCGTGGTACAAATCCGAGTTCAGGCAGAAGATGCGGCAAAAAATCAACACACCGAGCAACAACAGGTCTTTCTGCCACCGCTCAACTTACGCCGAACTGAAAACTATAAACCGATTCAGAACCCTTACACCGGCCCAGTGCCTCACGAAGGTGCTATTCGCTGGCCAGCGGACACAGGTCCAGACCTCCAAACATCTGAAGACATCCATTCCGTGGCAACTCCGGCAGAATCGACCGCGACTGAGACGGCCGCTAATGTGAGCACCACTCGTTTGCCGGCCAATGTCAAAGTCCATCAGCTAAACCAATCTCAATTCAACTTAGAGTACAATCTCGACGACTTCGGCGCAACGATTTCAGAAGTTCAACTCTGGGCCACAGCGGACGGCGGCAAAACATGGGAACAGTGGGGCGTGGACTTTGATAAGCAAAGTCCATTTGAAGTCGAAATTGAACGGGCAGGCACCTACGGTTTTAAGACTATCGTCACATCAACAGATCCTTCGTCTAATACGCCTCCTTTACCCAATTCCGCCGCCGATATCTGGATTAAGTTAGATACCACGATGCCCAATCTGCAACCTGGCATCGCTTCTCACTCCATTGAGGCTGGAATTCCTGAAGTCCTAATTCGCTGGACTGCCACAGATGATAATTTCGGTCAACGCCCCATCAGGCTTCACTACCAGACTGCAAAGGATGCAACGTGGCACGAGATCTCACTCGCCGTTCCAAACACTGGCATCTACCGTTGGAACCTCGCTCCCAACAGCTCCGTCGATTGGAAGGTGAAAATCGAAGCAATTGATCAGGCTGGTAATGTGGCGAAGACGATTGTCTCTCTACCCAACTAATCGAATCGACATCGTTGGAACAGCGAAAGATCAAAAGCAGGCGATTCTTCAGAAGCCATGTCTGCCAGTACTTCTCCCAAAGCAGCTGTGAACTTAAACCCGTGTCCGGACAAGCCCGCCGCGTAAACGATGCGACCGTCCGCCTGGCTTCGATCAATAACAAAATGGCTATCCGGCGTCATGGAATACATACAAACAGTGTGATCGGTTGGCTGATTAGATACGCCAGGCAGGTGAACGGAGAGAAACTTTCGCACATCTTCCCGTTCTGTCTCGTCCAGAGTCCGATCAACCTGTAAAGGATCCGATACGACTTCTCCACCTGAGTGTCTGGCCACTTTCAATCCACGACAGTCGCTGGAGGGAAATCCATAGTAATGCCCCGCTTCTGTTTCAAACAAAAAACTTGGACACCCACTCTTTCGAGAATACAAGGCATCGTCCGCCTGAAACCAGTGCAGCGGCTTCCTGAGCACCGTGATTAAATCAGCCAGCTCAGGAATGAGATCTCGTGCCCAGGCCCCAACTCCCAGAACGACCTTATCGGCAGTAAACTCTGCCTTGTTGGTCTTCACGCGAACAACGTTTGATTCTGATTTCACCTCCAGAATAGTCTGGTCACAAAACGTCTCGGCACCTGCCCACTGAGCGAGTTCAACGTGAGCGGACACACACTGTTCGACTAAGAGAAATCCGGCACGCTGTTCGTAGACAATGGAGTCGTGTTCAGAGAATCCAAACTGAGGCCAGCGATCCCGTGCTTGCGAGACTGAGAGGTGTTCGACATCGAGATTATGTTGAGCGGCACTGGCCAGCACACCTGACACGAGCTCACCATCTTTCGGACCGCATTCAATGATGCCGGTTTCGTAATAAACATCCCGGCCGTGTTCGATTCCCAGTTGTTCCCATAATTCAAACGCTCGCTGAACCAGAGGAACGTAAGCTGGATGTTCAAAATAGGATTGGCGAATAAGCCGAGTGTGACCATGAGAACTACCGCGATCGTGAGCGATCGGAAATCGATCGATCCCTGCAACCTGATATCCACGACTAGCCAGATGATAAAGCGTGGCGCTACCAACGCCGCCTAGCCCAAGGACCAAAAAATCGAAGTGTTGAACTGCCATTATTCAGTTCCCGTTAACGACCACCAGATGAATTGTCTGGTTTAAATCCTCGGTCTAGATATATCAGTAGCTTTTCCATCGGGATGGTCGATTTGGAAAATCGATTTTTAAGATCCAGGTCCGCCTCAAGCAGCCACTGCATAAAAAAATTAATACGCTCGCTGGTGAGTTGTTTAAGCTGGGGCAGAATCTCTTTCTTCTTGAAGTGCCCAGCCCGTTCGCCGAATTCGTCGAGGATACACTGTTCAGCAGCTTGCCTACCACCGACTCCCTGCCGACGATACTTTTGCATGTTTCGAGTCATCCGCACAAACCGTCGATAGGCAAACGACATACCGCCAAAGATCTGTTGAGGCACGTCGCCATCTCGCAACAGATTATCTAATCGCTGCAGGGCTTTGCTCGAACTACCACCTAATGCCTCGTCGACCACTTCAAAAGTATTCTTTTGCTCCCAACCGCCTACAAACTCCGTAATTTGTTCGGGAGAAACAGTCGCTCCTTGATCGACGAGGAGTTCCAGTTTCAACAGGTTCATTTCAACGATGCCAGCGTTGTCGTGAGACAATTCCATCAGTCGAATGGAAGCTTCTTTATTGAGTTTTAGGTTGTGGGCTTTTTGAGCCCACACGGCGACCCACTTTACAGCCTTCTCTCGAATGGGTTTGTCTTCCTTCTTCCAGGAAGATGCATTCGGGATTCGACAGTCGAAAACACGGTTTTCTTTATTGAGCGTTTTGGCCAGACCTAGGTTGCCCAAAGCGGACTCCGAAATCAAAACCATCACTCCTGGGTGATATTCCGCTGCAGCGTATCTTTCAAGGCGTTCCTTATTTGCCGAAAGAAAAGACTCCTTATTATTTACTCGCTTGTTTACCGCTGGTACTACAGCAACCTGCATGCCATCACCTCCAAACAGCGAGGCAGTACTGACTTCGTCAATCACTTCAGCCCATTCGGCCGAGTCACTGAACCAGCGAACGTTATCCGAGCCTTCCGGGGAGGCTTTTGCGAGAATGGTATCGATCGCCTGCTGTTGCAGGAAGTAGTCCGTACCGATGAGTATAAAGAGGCCACTGGACGGGACTTGTTCCGGGTTAAAAAGCAGGTCGAACAAGTGCGAGGCAGGCATTGGTAATTCATCCATGAACGGTGGCTGTCAGTAGCGGCGAGTGTCCGGCTACCTTGACAGGCTCCACTATCAATATAAGTATAGAAATATCTCGCCCGTAGATGTCTGTATTAGTACAGAGACACGTTGATTTTTCAGGATTTCTAATTCTTTAAGCAGCGTTTGCTGCAATCTCAGCAATCCTCGGGTATGTGATGACTTGCCCCCTTCGTCTAGTGGCCCAGGACGCCGATCTCTCCGATCGGAAACAGAGGTTCGAATCCTTTAGGGGGTACTTTTCTCTTTTTTCACCCGATGTGAACTGTGGTAGTAGGCTCTTTTCTGCTGCTAATTGATTCTTTTTAAGATTGTGGTGATCATCAATCACCATATTGATCACCATGTCCTTCTTTAATGCTCTTTGAAAATCCTCTTCAGTGACCTTCAGATAGTGTCTGGATGCAACCAGCTTGCTATTTCCAATCCAGTTACAAACGGCCGTTATGCGATGGCCTGCCGCCTCTAAATCGTTCTGACAGCTTGCACGCAAGTTTTGAATAGGTTTAGGCCACACGTCAAATCCAGCCCGTTTAATTATTCTGCAAAACTGAGTTCCAAGTTTTTGACCTATTTTGTATTTAGTAATAATCCGAGATTCGCCTTCTTGAGCCACTTCAGACAAATTAGATAATGCTTCTTCCACTTCAGGCCACAAGGGAATAATACGCTGCCGTTTGTTCTTAGGCTCGTTTACCGTCATGCGACGATTTCCCCAATCAATACAGTCCCATGAAAGATGTAGAGGCTCTTGCGATCTCAAACCTGCAAAACGCCATAAAACAATAAGAGCTTTCCATTCAAGACACGTAACATCATCTAGAATCGCCTTGATGGTTTCTTTGGGGATATATTGGAACCGATCATTATTTTGACTGCCCGACTTTACTTTGCTAAACGGGCTAGCTGAGATATAGCCAAAATCAACTGCGGCAGAGAATAGGCATTTCGCCATTTTGATCCGACCAGCGACTGTAGCTTCAGCATTTTTCTGAGATAACTTTACTCTGAAAGATTTTGCCTCACCAACGGTGATGTCATTAATGACTTTGTTCTTACCAAAATATTCTTCGAGCATCCTGATCGTCGTCAGATAATCTTGTTTACGTTTATCGCCCAAGTCAGATCTATAATCTCTAATCCAACTCCTTCCAAATGCACCAATTGTCAAACGAGCATTACGTCGCTTGAGCAAACCGTGAGCATGTAGCTTATTCCGCAGCCTCTCACTTAAATTCTCAGCAGCCCTTACTTCAGAAGTTGTTGGTTCCAGACCTAGTTTTGCGGCTGACTCCAGCGGTTCAACAACCCTTAAGATCTCACGTTCTTGCATCTTAGAAACCTTACCGAGATATATTTGTATCCGCTTATCCGTTTTATGGTGAAGCCATAGTCTTTTGCCATTCCCGTGTTTCCCGATGCTAGCCATTGAAATTCCTTTATTGCGAATAAACTCTGTTTAGCCTCATGCAAAATACCGCAATAATTTTCAGAGCGCAATAGGTTCATCAGCACGTAGCAGATTTTCTTCAAGCCAGACGACAAAAAGTGTATGTACCTTTAGAGGAGACATACAAGATGTTTGGATACTTGAATTACCAACAGCAAATAGTCAATGAGATCTATGCCAAGATTCCCCATGCACCAACTCCGGCAGAGTTATTCGTACAACGATTAGGTAGAACATCACACTTCGATCGGCTCAACAAAAAAAATGCCATTACCGGCGAGTTTGGTTTCAATGGTGGCGATGGATATTTAGCGGTTATACCTGCAGATTTCATAAACGAGTGTGGTCGTGATTATGTCGTTTTATTAAAGACAATCTGGATACCAAAAGAGAAGAGACATTCGGGTATCTTTCGCTCCATGCTTTCTGAATTTATGGCTGTGCTACTAAATCAGTCGCCCTGCTCTGTAATAACCTATTCACGACCGTTTGAATTTCCTGATACCTTCAACCCTATCGTAGATCCAATTCCGCCACACCTAAAACTTGACTACAACTCAACCCCTCAGTCGGCCAAGATCATAAACGATGCTCTTGATGAACTAAAATTCGAAGCGATTGATGCCGAAGCACTCGTAAAGACCCAACGATGGGAGGACGAACTTGAGAGCAACAATCCGGCTAGTCAGGGATTCTTCTATAAAAATCCGAAGTCAACTTGGATGCTTGATTCCTTCTTTAATGCGATTCGAATACTACCTTAGGAGAAAAACTACCTTGCTTTTAAAATGGAGGGATACGAAGCATTTTTTATTAAGAAAGAAAGAGTAGATGGATGATGAGTTCTGGAATCAATTACGGATTCAAACGGAAGCGGAAGTTAAAAAGAAGATATTCAATTACCGACATCTAAGCCAAGATATTGTTGACGAGATCGTTGCTGAAGTGCTTGTTAATGTTCATGAGAAATATGTATCCGGCACAATTACAAAACAAGACCAACTCTACCGCCATGCCGAAAACCACATCATCAACGCTATCCGCAAAATCAAGCGGCTTTATTACCGCGACCGGAACGTCCTAGAATTTATCAAAGACGACATCAAGCTGTACGATCTAGGACTCCCTATTGAAACTATCGCTCTGGAAGGAATTCGGCACCTTTCCGCCAGTGATCTGAAGATTGCAAGAGAACTTTCGATGGGATTCAGTCAGGCGGATTTATTAAGAAGAAATATTGTTAGTTCCCGGCGGCAATTACGAAAATCTATTCACAAGATAAAGCCCTTTCTTACTTAATAAAAATTTGATTGCAGGCTTTGTTGCTAAGTCTCATGGTTGAAGGTTTGAAACACACCAATCATTCAACGCTATATAAGGTACTGGTCATCGAAAGAGAGTTTTGGGGTCACAATTTTATGTAGTTTTTGAACTTTATGAACTAACGGTTACTTATTAACTACCAACCACTTCAAAACCCTTTAAATACAGGCTTAATCAGTGACAGCCCCCGAGTAGAGATATAGAAAACTGCTTTTTGAGGGAGGAAATTGGAGAAAATTGAACTATCAATCGAGAGCCTAACCAAAGATAGCTATCAAATCCTAATATCGTATTACCAGAG
>Ga0066378_10000601_pt1 | contig 14748 bp, 8 predicted proteins | sample Knorr_S23_td_DCM_FD_70947 | JGI IMG/M metagenome (GOLD analysis project Ga0066378, IMG submission 70947) | Marine microbial communities from Southern Atlantic Ocean transect - Knorr_S23_td_DCM_ad_71m_LV_A | ecosystem: Environmental > Aquatic > Marine > Oceanic | place: Southern Atlantic ocean...
AGCTCCAAAGGATCGGGGTCCATAGCAGGAAAGTCCACGCAAGGGCTTTGTGGATGAATGGCATGGGATGCATCGGTTTCATGGGTAGGTTCGGAGGGACGGGTTCACTCAAAACCGGTTCGCAGGTCATTCCATCAGGGGTTGGGTTGATCATAATCGCCAAGGTGGCGGATCCAGATGTTTCGAAATCGCACCGGGTTCCCGTGTTCATACAATTCGATGGTTCCCTGGGGAGGGTGCGGCCTGGAATAATCTCCCACAGCCCGATAAGGGGTGTTCCCGTAGAAATCCTTTCGATGATGTACCACGATGCCGTTGTGGATGACGGTAATGTGCGCGCGTTTGATGAGGTTGCCTTCAGCGTCCCAGCGGGGCCCTTCAAAGACAATGTCGTAGGTTTGCCATTGTCCGGGCGGTTTGGAGGCGTTTTTCAGCGGTGGTTGTTGTCCATACATGGCCGCCACCATGCCGTCGGCATAGGTCTCGTTCTGATAACTGTCCAGAATTTGGATTTCATATCGTCCGAAAATATTCACGCCGTTGTTGCCGCGTCCCTGGCCCTTGCCTTCGACTTTTTCTGGGGTGGCAAATTCCAGGTGGAGTTGGAAGTCACCAAAGGAATCGCGGGTGCGGATGCGCCCCGTGCGTGTGGTTTCCATGTAACCGTTTTCCAGTTTCCAGTCGACCTTGTCATTGCGTCCGGTCCATTGGCTGAAGTCGGTGCCATCAAAGAGAATGACGGCATCGGAGGGTGCTGGGGCCTGATGACTGAAGTGCTCACCGGGAGTGATCACAGGAGGTTTGGGCCGGTTGGGATCATGCACATGCCATTTACCATTGGGTTGCATGGGGGTATCGGTAAAACCTTCGGCGGCTTGGCACGTCAGGGTGAGGATTCCGCTCAGAAGCGTCTGAGCTGTCAGGCTTTTGAAGGCGTGGAATGTCGGGTGATGCATGGTTCTCGTTTTTTCGAATGGGGCAAAGGGTTGGATTGGGACCGATGGCTGATGAATCCTCTGACCCCGGTTCGGTCTGCACGTTGCTTCCTGTGGGCAGACAAAGAGGTTCAGGGAAACATGTGAAGCTTGAAAATTACGTGAGGGCTGAACCCCTTGCAATGGCAAAGAGATGAAACCCTTTCCCGTGATAGGCACGACTGCAAAAAAAGGCGGCCCGAAAGAGGACCGCCTTCTGAGAAGATCGTGGGTCTCGAGCCATCAATATCGATAGTGCTCGGGCTTGTAAGGGCCCTCGACCGCCACACCGATGTAGTCGGCCTGCTCCTTGGTGAGCTGGGTCAGTTGGACGCCCAGTTTCGCCAGATGGAGACGCGCCACTTCCTCATCCAAAACCTTGGGAAGGACATACACACCTGGTTTGTTACTGCCACGTTTTTCCCAAAGATCCAGCTGCGCGAGCGTTTGATTGGCAAAGCTGCTGGACATCACAAAAGACGGGTGGCCGGTGGCGCAACCCAGATTGACCAGTCGACCTTCGGCCAGCATGAAGATGGATCGCCCGTCTTCCAGGAAATACTGATCGACCTGAGGCTTCACGGTGACGCGTTTGACCCCTTCGGCGCTGTTGAGCCGGTCGACCTGGATTTCGTTATCAAAGTGGCCAATGTTGCAGATGATGGCCTGGTCCTTCATGGCGAGCATGTGCTCCAGCGTGATCACATCCTTGTTGCCTGTGGTTGTCACGTAGATGTCGGCCTCGCCCAGGGTGGATTCTACGGTGGTGACTTCGAAACCTTCCAGAACGGCTTGAAGGGCATTGATCGGATCAATCTCAGTGACAATCACCCGGGCACCAAATCCGCGCATGGACTGAGCGCAGCCTTTGCCCACATCACCATAGCCCACCACCACGACGACTTTTCCTGCCACCATCACATCGGTGGCTCGTTTGATGCCATCGGCCAGCGATTCGCGGCAGCCATAGAGATTGTCGAATTTGGACTTGGTGACCGAATCGTTCACATTGATGGCAGGGATCAGGAGGCTGCCTTCCTGCTGCATCTTGTAAAGGCGGTGCACGCCGGTGGTGGTCTCCTCGGAAACACCCTTGAGTTCCTTGACCATTTCATGCCAGCGGTAGGGGTTTTCCTTATGCACCTCCTTGAGGAGATCTTTGATGACCTGTTCTTCGTGATTGCCAGAAGGGGTGTTCACCCAATCGCTACCTTCCTCCAACTCATAACCCTTGTGGATGAGCAGGGTGGCGTCGCCTCCATCATCGACAATGAGCTGTGGCCCGGTGCCGTCGGCATGACTCAGCGCCTTGTAAGTGCACCACCAGTATTCTTCCAGGGTTTCCCCTTTCCAGGCAAAGACCGGGTGGCCTGCCTCCGCAATGGCGGCAGCGGCGTGGTCCTGAGTGGAAAAAATATTGCAACTTGCCCAACGCACGGTGGCTCCCAGATCTGCCAAGGTCTCAATGAGAACCGCTGTCTGGATCGTCATGTGCAGCGAGCCTGTGATACGAACGCCCGCCAGGGGTTTGTCGGCCGCATGCTTCTCTCGGATGGCCATGAGGCCGGGCATTTCCTTTTCTGCGATGCTGATTTCCTTGCGACCCCATTCGGCCAATGCGAGATCGGCTACCTTGTAGTCCTGGGTGGTGGGTATGGTTTCTGTAGATGTTTGACTCATGATGGTATCGATTTAAAAGCGTGGTGAGAGGATCAGGCTCGCAGGGCCTTCTTTAGTGCGGCTGCCTTGTTGGTTTTCTCCCAGGTGATGGCCTTGGGGTCATCGACCTTGCCAAAGTGGCCGTAATTGGTGGTTGAACCGTAAATGGGCCTCAATAAATTCAGCTGCTTGACGATGTCGGCTGGCTTGAAGCTGAAAACATTCTGCACCGCCTGGGCGATGGCCTCGTCGCTCGCGATTCCCGTACCGAAGGTGTCGACCGCAACCGATACCGGATCCGGGTAACCTATGGCGTAGGCGAACTGCACCTCGCATCGACTGGCCAAGCCGGCGGCCACCACGTTCTTGGCGACGTAACGGCCCATGTAGGCGGCACTTCGATCGACCTTACTGGGGTCCTTGCCTGAGAAGGCCCCTCCGCCATGGCGTCCCATGCCGCCATAGGTGTCGACAATGATTTTCCTTCCGGTGAGGCCGGCATCCCCTTGAGGTCCACCTACGACAAACCGGCCTGTTGGGTTGACCAGATACTGGGTCTTGCGGGTCAGGAGGCGTTTGGGAAGCACCTTGTGAACAATCTTCTTGGTGATGAAGTCGTGGATTTGCTTGTGGGAGACATCATCGGTGTGCTGAGTGCTGACGACAACGCTTGTGATTTCCACCGGCTTGCCATTTGCATAACGCACCGAACATTGCGACTTGGCATCAGGCCTCAGCCATTTGGCTTTACCGCTTTTGCGAACGCGCGTCAGCTCCCTGCCGATGCGGTGGGCAAACATGATGGGGGCGGGCATCAACTCAGGGGTTTCATCACAGGCAAAACCAAACATCAGACCCTGGTCGCCCGCACCTTGTTCGGCCGTGGCCTTACCTTTGGCCGCCTTGGCATCCACACCTTGAGCGATGTCACCGCTTTGTGAGGTGAGGTAATTGTTGATGAATACCTTGTCTGCGTGGAATACGTCGTCGTCGTTGGTGTAGCCGATGCCTCGAATGGCATCTCGAACCACTTGGTTGTAGTCAAAGTTGGCCTTGGTGGTGATTTCACCACCGATCACGACCACATTGCTTTTGACAAAGGTTTCGCAAGCCACTCGGCTCGATTTGTCTTGTGCGAGGCAAGCATCCAGAATGGCGTCGGAAATGGTATCGCAAACCTTGTCAGGATGGCCTTCACCGACGGATTCCGAAGAGAAAATGTAATTTTTGCTCATAAAGGGGTGTGTATGGATTCGAGTTGCCAATTTACATATTGACGTATCTTGATTAGATGATATTACCAATTTGGCTTCCGTCAATGGATTATTGCTCCCTCAGTCTGAGGAGAGCATGGTTGTCGCCCATCAGCCCATGAAAACCGACCTGCTTGCTTCCTTGAGACTCATTGCCGATCCTACCCGGCTGAGACTCATTGCCTTGCTCGAGAAGGATGAACTTTCCGTCAACGAGATTCAGGAGGTCACCCACATGGGGCAATCGAGAATCAGTACGCATCTCGCTCAGCTTCAAAAAGAGGGCTTCGTTCAATCCCGAAGGGATGGCAAACGGGTCTACTATGGGCTTTGTAAAGGCTCCCAGGCTCCGGATACCCAGGTCCTGCAGCTGGCGCTCAAAGCGGGACATGCTCTGGAGCATTTTCAAGCAGATAGCATCAACCTAGGGCGCATCCTCGATCGACGTCAAAATCAAGCGAAGCTGTTCTTTAATCAGGTCGCCGGACGCTTTGATCGTCGCTACGGTCCGGGTCGCAGTTGGCAGGCTTTTGGCCAGATGCTGCTGCGCATGATGCCGGCTCTGGATATTGCCGATTTGGGTTCTGGTGAGGGGCTTCTGGCCGAGCTGCTGGCTCTGAATGCGAAGTCAGTGATCGCCGTCGACAACAGTCCGAGCATGGTCGAGTATGGAAAGCGGAAGGCTCAGGAAAACGGATTGCCCCACCTGTATTTCCGATGTGGCAATCTGGAGGATCCTCCCTTGGACGACGCGTCTGTGGATGTGGCTATTCTCAGTCAGGCCCTGCATCATGCCGACGATCCTTCGCGCGCCATTGCTTCGGCCTACCGTATCCTCAGACCGAGGGGTAGGCTACTGATTCTGGATCTCCTGAAGCATGATTTCTCGGACGCACGCACTCTGTATGGCGATCTCTGGCTCGGTTTCGATGAAAGTGAGCTGGTCCAGTGGTTGGAGGGAGCCGGCTTTGAATCCATTGATATCGAAACGGTTGCCAAGGAAGAGGACCCACCTTTTTTTCAGACCATCTTGGCGGCGGCCCTTCGGCCTGCCTCAGCCTGACCCCTAGGCAAGGCATGCCCATGCGTGGTTCAATGGTTTGCCATGCGATCCACCCACGAGCGGAAGGTTTATCTCTTGGGTGGAATTGGCATTTTTATTGCTAAGATTGATTCATGCAAGATCTCCAAAGATACCGTCTTTCTGGGCTAACAACCTTACTGCTGTGGCTGGGCCTTTCCATGGGGAGCCTGCAGGGTCAGATCCTGATTTCGGAATGGATGGCCAGTAATGGAGACAGCTCGGTGGACGAAGATGGAGAGAGTTCGGATTGGGTGGAGATCTGGAATCGAGGGAATCAATCCATCTCACTTGAGGGCTTTTCGCTTTCGGTGAATCTCGAAGATCCCAGACAATGGGTCTTTCCCGCCATCACCTTGTCATCGGGGCAGCGAATGTTTGTTTGGGCTTCGGGCAAGGATCGCGTGGATCCTACACTTCCCTTGCATACCAATTTTAGATTAGACGCTGATGGTGGATCCCTCTGGCTTTGGTATTCCGACGGCCAAACCTTGGTCAGTGCTTATGAGGATTATCCCAAACAGCGCAGAGACGTTTCCTATGGTCTGGATGAAAGCGGTCAAAACCGGTTTTTCCTGCAAGCCACACCCGGTCAAGCCAACGCTAGCGGCGTCCTGGGATTTGTGGCCGATACGCAATTCAGCATCGATCGGGGTTTCTACACGGAGCCGTTTTCCCTGATCATCTCCAGTCAAACCGAGGGCGCCTCCATTCGTTACACGACCGATGGTACGATGCCGACCTCTCAGCGGGGCAATGTATATACCCGTCCCATTATCATCGATCAGACAACGACCCTGCGAGCCATTGCCTACCGAGACGGATTTGAACCTTCCAACGTCGATACACAGACCTACCTATTCCTCCAGGATGTCATTCGGCAGGCCTCTGATGGCCGGGCCCCGACCGGTTGGCCCACCCGCTGGGGATCCAATACGGTGGATTATGGCATGGATCCCGCCGTGGTCGATGATCCAGCTTATCGTGACACCATCATCGATGACATGCAGACCCTTCCGAGCTATTCGATTGTCATGAACCTCGATGATTTCTTCGGAAGCTCGGGGATTTACTCCAACCCCGGGCAGGATGGGAGGAACTGGGAGAGACCCTGCTCGGTGGAATTGATTCATCCTGGGGGTGAAAAGGGGTTTCAAATCAACGCCGGCATTCGCGTGCGCGGCGGTTTCAGCCGCAGCACCAGCAATCCCAAGCATGCACTCCGTTTGTTTTTCAGGAATGAATATGGTGCGGGAAAATTAAATTACCCCGTTTTTGGACCCGACGCTACCCAGTCCTTTGACGGTTTCGATTTGCGGACTTTCCAAAACTACTCCTGGAGCTTTCAAGGAGATTCCCGAGGGATCTTCCTCAGGGACGTCTTCAGTCGCGACGTCCAGTTGGCCATGGGGCATCACGCGGAACGAGGCGATTATGTGCACCTTTACATCAACGGCATGTACTGGGGGCTCTACAATACGGTCGAACGACCCGAGGCTTCCTATGCGGCTTCCTACTATGGCGGCCAGAAAGAGGACTACGACGTCATCAAGGTCGAGGCCGGCCCTTACACCATCAATGCAACCGATGGGAATACCCGCGCCTGGCGAGAGCTTTTCAACGCCTCACGTACTGGTTTTGAAAGCATGGAATCGTATCAAAAGGTCCTGGGGAATAACCCGGATGGTACGCCCAATCCCGATTACCCGGTGCTGGTGGATCCTGTCAATCTGATCGATTACATGCTGGTCATCCTCTACGGGGGCAATCTGGATGCTCCGATCTCGAATTTTCTGGGTAATAATCGTCCAAACAACTTTTACTCGGTGAGAAGCCGTTTGGGAGAAATGGGCTTTCAACATTTTGTCCACGATGCGGAACACACCCTGCTCAACGTGAATGAAAACCGACTTGGGCCCTACAATGCGGGCAGGTCCTTTACCTATTTCAACCCTCAGTATCTCTGGCAGCGCTTGCAGGCCAATGAGGAGTTTACCCTCCTGATAGGAGACCGTATCCATCGGCATCTTTTCAACGATGGTGCCCTGACGACTGAAAAGGCCACCGAGTTATTTCTGAGACGCAAAGATCAGATTGATCGCGCCGTGGTCGCTGAATCTGCACGATGGGGAGATTCCAAGCGCGCCCGGCCTTTTACTCGTGACAGAGAGTGGGTTTCTTCCATTAACACCGTGCTCAACAGTTTTATCGCGCGCCGTTCCAGGATTCTTCGCAATCAACTCAAGTCGCGGAATCTTTACCCTGATACCGAAGCTCCCGTTTTTAATCAATTTGGGGGAGTGATTCCTGGCGGTTTCGAACTTCGGATGGACGGTGGCAACGCTACCGAAATCGTGTACACCCTCGATGGGAGTGATCCTCGCCTGTTGGGAGGCATGCGGTCTCCTTCTGCCAGGAGTTACCAGCAGGGTGTCCGGCTTACGGAGCATGCTCGGGTCAAAGCTCGAGGCCTTCGCTCAGGGCAATGGAGCGCATTGGCCGAAGCGGCCTTTGTCATCGATCGTGGTTTCACCGATTTGATGATCAGTGAAATCATGTATCACCCTTCTGGAGAAGATGGGGTGGATGGAGATGTTTTTGAGTTCATTGAACTTAAGAATGTCTCCAATCAAGTAATGGCAATGGGTGGCATTCATTTTATTCAAGGGATTGATTATACGTTCGATGATGGAGTGGAACTGGCCCCGGGGGCCTTTGCGGTTTTGGTGCAGGATGCCGAGGCTTTTGCCTCGCGCTACCCCGGAGTCCCTGTAACGGGTGTTTATGGAGGGCGATTGAACAATGGTGGTGAGGATGTGGTGCTGGTGCATGCTTCGGGAGCCCCCTTGACCCAGGTCCGCTATCGAGATGAAGAGCCATGGCCCATTCTGGCGGATGGAGAAGGTTTCTCATTGGTGCCGCTTCAAACCCTCTCCATGGAGTCCCAGGACGAGGTGGTGCGCTGGCGGGCCTCCAGCCTTCGGGGAGGGACCCCGGGACGGGATGATTTCATGCAGGAAATCCCTCCGGTTGTGATCACGGAATTGCTCGCCCACACCGATTTGCCCTTGATGGACGCCATCGAGTTGTTCAACCCGTTGGACCAGCCGGTGGATGTGAGTGGTTGGTATGTAACCGATGATCGATCCAAACCTGGGAAATATCGATTGCCCTCCGGGAGTGTCATTCCCGGGAAATTTTATTGGGTCCTGAGTGAATCAGAGTTCCATCCCATGCCAGGTTCCGAAGGGAGTTTCACCTTCAGTTCGCTGGGAGAATCCGCCTACCTTTTTTCGGCGGATGCCTCCGGACAATTGACCGGCTACAGTCAGGGTTTTGACTTTGGGCCGACGGCCAACGGCGTGTCGTTGGGAAGACACATCAATAGCCAGGGAGAGGTGGATTACGTGGCTCAACAGACCTTGACTCTGGGGGCTGAAAATACGGGCCCCCGGGTGGGACCCGTGGTGATCAATGAAATCCACAGTCAACCTCAAGCCGGAGATCCTGCCTATATCGAGCTCAAAAATATTTCAGGACGCGAGATTTCTTTGTTTGATCCGGCAAACCCCGCCAATACCTGGCGGGTGGAGGGTATCGGCTTTTCGATGCCGGCGGGTCTTCGATTGGCAGCGGGAGAATTGCTGATAGTGGCCTCGGTGGATGAATCGCAATTTCGTCAATCCTTTGCCGTCCCGGATTCCGTCAGGGTGTTGGGTCCCTATGAGGGTCAGCTACAATTCGGAGGGGAGAAGATCCAGCTCTTACGCCCGGACGATCCGGAAGAAACGACCTCTGGTCCGATGGTGCCCATGATTCTGGTTGATGCGGTCCGCTATGACGACCAGGCTCCCTGGCCAGACCTTCAGGCTGTGCCGGGTGCCTCTTTGGAGAAAATTCGATCGGCCTCCTATGGCAATGATCCCATTCATTGGCGATCGAGCTTCGGGCAACCTTCCCCAGGTGTTGACAATGATGGCAATCGCTCTCCCGTGATCGAGGCCGGCCTATCGCAGTCTCTGAGTGCGGAGCAGTTTCCCAGGATGATTCTGCTGGAAGGAGACGTTTGGGACGATGGCCTGCCTGAGACTTCCCTGGAACCGAGCTTGCGTTGGGTCCAGTTAGAAGGGCCGGGGCAACTTTATTTTGCATCACCCGATGCCCTGAAGACCGAGGTGTGGATTCCAGGGGCCGGAGACTGGAAAGTGGCGCTCACCGCATCAGATGGCGAGCTCGAGGCAACCGATTCGCTCGAAATCCATGTAGAGCGACCCTTCGGCACGGGGGCAGTCATTGAAGCGGGGGCGACCTGGCGCTATTTGGATCGGGGCAATGCTCCCGCATCCAATTGGAAGGACGTCGGTTTTGATGACAGCCAATGGGCCCAGGGGAAGGCTTCCTTTGGGTATGGGGACGGTGATGAAACCACTGTCCTGGATTATGGAGGCAACGCTTCCAATAAACGTCGAACCTATTATTTCAGACACGCCTTCAGTCTTGCCGATCCCCAGTCGGTCAAGTCCTTGCAATTGGCGGTCGTTCGAGATGATGGGGTGGTGGTGTATGTCAATGGAAAGGAGGTCTTCCGCGATAATCTCCCTGACGGAACCATCACCTTCAATACATTTGCTCTGACTGCTGTAGGGGGCGCTGATGAAACGACCTTTTTTGATGCCAGTCTGGAGGGGGTGGTACTGAGTCGCGAAAATGTGATCGCCGTTGAGTTGCATCAGGCCAATGCCACCAGCAGTGATACCAGTTTTGACCTGAAACTGGATGGGGAAATCGCACCCGGCAATCAGGCTCCTGAGATATCGATCGCTCAGAACGTTCAAGGTGCAGTAGGGGAATGGGTCCTTTTGGATGGTTCCTGGAGTGACGACGGCCTTCCTGTCACTCCGGGTCTCGTGGGCTTTGCCTGGGACGAGGTCCAGGGTCCGGGCGAAGTCCTGTTTGAAAACCCTCAACTCTTTCCGACGCGCGTGCGCTTTGATCAGCCCGGCGACTATGAGCTTTCGCTGCTGGTTTCCGATGGTGCCTCCACCTTGAGATTTCCTGTTCTGGCTTCTGTTCAGGATGGAGGGATGGTTGACGTACCCGCCGTCTTGACGATCGAGATGATGCCGACTCCACATCTAGTTCTGCATCTTGCCGAAGGTCGGGAGGCCGTTATTTCATTGTCTACCGATCTCCAGCAGTGGGCGCCTTTGTGGAATGCCCGGACTGAGGAAGTCGCTGAAACCTTTCGTTGGGATCTGTCCGAATATCTCGAATGGCCGGCAACTTTCTACAAAATGGAATCTTCGGTGATTCCCTGACGCTGACTTGCGGCAGGGACGGGGCCCCCTTCAGGACATGGGGGGCAGAAAAAGGTTCCTTTTTTTCTGTCCAAAGGATGTCGCCTTGGATACAAGGTATTCATTCCCAGTGAATAACCCACTCCTTACAGGGGTGTCCTGTACCCAAATTTAAAAAGGAACCTTCTATGAACTTGTTCAAATACCGAATTCCCAACTTATCCCGTTCTCGGCGTATCAAGGGCTTTACCTTGATCGAACTCCTTGTGGTCATCGCCATTATTGCCATCCTTGCCGGCATGCTGCTTCCTGCACTTGGAAAGGCCAAGGCGAAGGCCAAGGGTATTGCCTGTCTGAATAATCTCAAACAAACGGGTTTGGCCATGTTGCTTTATGCGGATGAGAACAATGATTTTATTCCGCGTGGGAATGGATACCCGTGGTTTCTCTGCTATATGCCCTACATGCCGGAGGGAGGCACGGAATCGGATTACAGTCGCATTCGCATCTACAAATGCGGTGCCTATCCCAATCGCGATCCCAAGAAACGCCAGGTGATTACCTATGTCATCAATGCCTGGAAGTTTGCGAGCATCACCGATCGAGTCGGGAGTGAGCAAATCGGCCCTTCCAAAATAACCGCCTTTCAGGAGCCCAGCAATTCCGTGCACATCGGAGACAACGAGGATGGTTCATGGCGTCCCATCGTGACGGGCTTTCGCGACGCGGTCGACAATCTCAACGATGTCTGGGCTCCCACGCAAACGCCTTATGACGAGCGCAATGGTCGGCTCAACAAGGAACGCCGTGTTGCCAAAAATCGCCATGGTCAGGGTTCCCAATGGGTGTTTCTCGATGGGCATGCGGATCTGCTCCGGTCCGAGGAAGTGGTGGTCAACTTGTTTCGGGATCAAAAAGATCCCAATGCGATCACTCGCATCACACCCAACGAGCGCTGAATCAGTGACTGCCCTCTAGTCGAAAGTCCAGCCCTTCCGGGTTGGCCTTTTTTAGAGACTTCCCAGGCTGGCGGTTATTTGGCTGATTTTGAGTTGCTCATCCAACGAACGGTGTTTTCCAAGACTTTGAGAGGAAGCTCCTGAGTGAAGATGGGATGGGTTTCATGCCCGGGACGAAAGTAAAAAATCTTTCCCTTCTCCAGATGCCACAGGCATCCGCTGCGAAACCATTCTTCCTCAGAAAAGGTTTCCTTGAAAATCACTCGATCCGGTTCGGGAACATGGAATGGTTCAGCATACATTTCGGTGGCTGGTAGGGTCCACTGTTTGGGTAGACCTGCCGCAATGGGATGGCCCGCTGCCACCGTCAACATCTGGCTGGGTTTCCCATCGTTGCGCCAGGCTGGAAAACAACAGTTCGGGAGATCCACCCGTACGGTGGTGACCACTCCATGCCGTTGGTAGGCAAGGTAAGCCGGTGTGACCAGCGATGCCCAGGAAGGTGAGATCCTTCCAGGGGGCGCCACCCATTCAAAAGCTACCTTCGGAGTGCTGGGAGAGGGACTGAATTTTTTTGCCGCATCCATTCGGGTTCGTTCATTCATCGCCTCCATGAATGGAGTAGCCCAATGGGCTGAATGAAGGGCGATGAAGCCAAGGCGACCGGCCTTGATGCGCTCGATGATGGGGCGGCAGTCCTCGGGAGTGATTTCTGCCTGGCGAACATGTCCCCACCAAATGAGCACATCCGCAGCATCCAATCGCCCCTCCGAGATGCCCTTGTCGGGCGCATCCAGTGAGGTCGCCAGGGCGCTGATGCCGGGCAGGGAGTTCAGATGACTGGCCAGAGTATTGCCGAGAAAATGGGGGTAGGCCTGCTTTTGAGCCGGTTGGCGCTCATCCCAGACCAATACCCGGACATCGTCTCCGAGAAGAGTCCAGGTGCCAAGGAGCAGGAAAAGGAGCTTTTTCATGGCGTGAGCCTAGCTGAACCCCCAACAAGGTTCAATCTCAAGCAAGGAGTTCGGGGATCAAGCTGCCGCCAAACTGGCTGAGTTGCTTGTAACGCCCACCATGGAAATACGTCAGTCGATGATCCTGCAGTCCCATCAGATGAAGCAAGGTGACGTGAAAGTCGCGGATGGGATGGATGCACTCGGTAGCTTCAGCTCCGATTTCGTCCGTGGCGCCGACAATGGATCCTTTCCTGAAGCCACCACCGGCCAACATCATGGTCATGGCGTCAATGTTGTGACCGCGTCCCAGTGAGGTCACGCCGCCCCGGCGATTGTTGTCTGGGGTGCGTCCGAATTCTCCGGTCCATACCACAAGGGTCTCGTCCAGCATGCCACGCTGTTTGAGATCTCGAATGAGTGCCGCCATGGGTTGGTCGACACTGGCAATGCGAGACTGATGACCTTGTTCCAGGTAGTCGTGACTGTCCCAGCCTCCACTGAATATCTGGATGAAGCGGACACCGTTTTCAACCAACCTTCGGGCCATGAGACATTGACGGCCAAAAGTGGCGGTGTGCGGCTTGTCCAGACCATACATCGCCTTGGTGGCCGATGTCTCTCCATCGAGAGTCATGACTTCAGGAACTTCCATCTGCATGCGGAACGCCAGTTCATAGTCTTGCATCCTGCTTTCCAGAAGCTTGTGATCGGGATGCTCCCTGGCGTGCTGTTGATTGAGCCATTGCAGGGTGTCCAGATTACTTCGGACGTGCTCGGGGGTCTTGTGGGCGGGTGGCTGCAGATTGAGGATGGGTGAACCGGTGGGTCTGAGCAGGGTGCCTCGATAGGTGGCCGGTAGAAACCCCTGGCTCCAATTGCCCGCTCCACCCTGTGGGGCAGCCAGCTCGGTCATGACCACGTAACCGGGCAGATTCTGGTTGATGGAACCCAGACCATAGGTCACCCAGGAACCCAGGGCCGGATCGGCGCCGAGCCGGCTTCCCGTGTTCATGTGGAACAGGGCCTCGGGATGGTTGAGCGATTCGGCCTGACACCCACGGTAATTACACCATTCATCGGCGACATCTGGATGGGCGAGGTGCACCCAGGGAGCGCTCATGTCCAAACCCGATTGCCCCACTTTTCGCGATGCAAACGGGCTTCCAACAAAAAACCGGTAGCCATTGGCCAAACCCGCCGTGCGGTGAGACTGAGTGGTGTGTCGAGCTTGTAACTCTGGTTTGGGATCAAAGGTGTCCATGTGTCCCGGTCCGCCCTCCATGAATAAGAGAATGCAGGCCTTGGCCTTACCCGGCAGCATGGGCTCCTTGGGAAGCATGGATGAGGGGAAGGCGTTGGAGGCATCTGCAGTCCATTGATGGGTCAGTGCCATGGACCCCAGAGAGGCTCCCAGGCCATAAAGGAAATCCCTTCTCGAAGCGGGCACGTTCTTTGGGTTGAGGATGCCAGGTGTGTTCATGTCCACTCAGTAAACAAAAAGGAATTCGTTGCTGTTGAGCAGGAGGAGGCAAAGATCCGCCAGTGCTCGGGTTGCGGGGGGCATGTCCCCTGATTGTAAATCGTATTCGAAGTCCTGGTAAGCAGGTAGAGGCTCTTGGTATGTAAACGCCAGTCCTGAAAACTCCTCTACCAGCGAACGGCTCAGATAAGTGGGATAGGGGTTGGCCGTCGGGGTCTTGGATGCGTGATAGGCGACCATGTCATTCAGGAAATCCGAACACCGCTTCCATTCATCTTTTCGTGGTTTTCGACCCAGAATACCCAGGAAAGTGCGAACGACTGGATCCTCTTCTGAGGCTGATGAATGAGTGAATCGGTGAGCGCATGCCAGTGCTCGCTGCTGCATGGTATCACTGTTCCAGAGGCTCAGGGCTTGAGGGGCGCCGCTGCTCTGCAAACGCATTTCACAGGACTCTTGGGTGTCGGGTTGATGAAGGACTTCAAGGAGTGGATCGGGTAAACCTCTGACGCGATACCGGTAGAGGCTTCGTCGGTGCCTTTCACTTTTTTGGGGAGAAGCCTGATAAGCGGGAGCGAGTGAAAATTGAATCATTCGTGGAGAAAAGGCCACCTCTCGATTGATTTCCGGTCGGATGGGGAGGCCTCCTATGGCGAGGTTGAGTTCGCCGCTGATCATCAGGATGTTATCTCGAATTTCCTCGGCGGTCATTTTCCTCGGTGTGAAATAGCTTAAAGAATGATTGTCCGGATCGATGGCCTCGACCGATCGACGGTCAGGATGGTGGGTGCTCATCTGGTAGGCTTCGGAGGTCATGATCCAGCGATGCAATTGTTTGATGCTCCATCCTTCTTGCACCCATTTGTTTGCCAGCCAATCCAGCAGTGCCGGGTGGGTGGGTTTCGATCCGCTGGCTCCCAAGTTGTTGGGATTGCCAGCGAGAGGTTTGCCAAAATGATGTTGCCAGATGCGGTTGACCAGCGCCCTAGCCACCAGTGGATTGTTCGGGTCTGCCATCCATCGAGCCAGTGCCAGACGCCTCCCTCCGACGGCTGCATCGATGAGATGGGGTTGATCTCCTGCACCATG
>Ga0066378_10000602_pt1 | contig 14744 bp, 11 predicted proteins | sample Knorr_S23_td_DCM_FD_70947 | JGI IMG/M metagenome (GOLD analysis project Ga0066378, IMG submission 70947) | Marine microbial communities from Southern Atlantic Ocean transect - Knorr_S23_td_DCM_ad_71m_LV_A | ecosystem: Environmental > Aquatic > Marine > Oceanic | place: Southern Atlantic ocean...
CCTTCACGGCCGGCCTTGAATTTAACGACATCGGGGGCTGGTGGGATGAGCCCATCCTCTACCAGAAGTTGATGATTTGGACGGTCTTGATGGAGATCCTTGGGCTCGCGGCAACATGCGGCCCGATGGCGTTCCACTTCGACCCACCGATTGGCCAGAGCCTCTACTGGTGGCAGAACGACACGCTGAGAATCCCGCCGTACCCAAATCATGTTCCATTGACCAAAGGCAACCGCCGCACCCCGTGGGACACCGGCCTTTACAAGCTCATCGTGTTCTGGCTTGTGATGATGCTGTTCCTTTCGGGTGAGCAGATTCCTGGATTGCCGGAAGGGACTGCGGGAGTCATGCCCCGTTGGCCGTTCGTGGTGTACGCAGTACTCATTTGTGTGATGGGGTTGCGCGATAAGTGTGTGTTCTTGGCGTCACGCGCCGAGCAGTACGTGCCAACCATGTTGGCATTCGCCTTCTTTCCCTCGTGGGTTGACATGGTTGTCGCCGCAAAGATTTTCATTGTCATCGTTTGGATGGGTGCCGGAGTTTCGAAGTTCAACCACGGCTTTTCCTCGACGGTGTCGGTGATGATCAATAACACCCCGTGGAACGGCTCTCGTCGGCTCCGGATGGCGACAGTGAAGGACTACCCGAATGATTTGCGTCCTTCGAAAGCTACTCATCTCATTGGACATATTGGTGGCACGACCTGCGAGCTCGTCATGCCGCTCGTGCTGCTGTTCTCGCCATGGCCGTGGATGACATGGATCGGGATTCTCTCGATCTGGGCGCTCCACACGTTCATCATTTCGACAATTCCTCTCGCGGTGCCGCTCGAATGGAACGTGTTCTTCATCTTCTGCACCGGCTTTCTATTTGCGAATTTTCCTGCGGGCGACGGCTGGGGGGTCGGAGATATTGAGCCGCTCCTGATCATTCCGGTCCTGGTAGTAGGCCTGTTCGGCATCGTGCTGGGAGCGATCTGGCCGCAGCACGTGTCATTCCTCGTCGGGATGAAGCAGTACGCCGGTAACTGGGCCTCGACAACATGGGCATTTGTCGACAAAGAGAAAGAAGATCGCATCAACGAGCGAATCGTGAAGGCGGCAGACAACCAGATTGATCAGATCATTCCGATCTTCGGTAAGGAAATCTCTGAGGTCTTTATTCAGAAAGCGATTGCGTTCAGAATGATGCACCCGATGGGCCGAATGCACATCACCTTGCACATGCGGCACAACGACGACATGGACACGAGGGTTCTGCGAGAAGGAGAGTTCCTCGGCAACGTGCTGCTCGGCTGGAACTTTGGCGATGCGCACTGCAACGATGAGCGCCTCGTTGAGGCCGTGCAGGAGCGGTGTAACTATGAGCCTGGCGACCTGCGTGTCGTCTTCACTGAGTCACAGCCAATGTTCTCTAAGAAGGTGCAGTACAGAGTGATCGATGCTGCGCTCGGTGTCGTTGAGAAGGGTTGGTACCACAACGACGACGCCTATCACACGCAGCCGTTCCTTCCTGACGGTTTGGTTCCACACGTCGTGACTTGGCAGCGCGAGGGGTATACCCCTGCAGGCGACGCCTACCCTGGCGATGGTGGAAGAGACACTAAGGGTGAGGGAATCTCGCTCACGCACACCTGACGTAATGAGCACAGCGATCGTCGTTGGCGGTGGCCCAAACGGTCTCGCCGCAGCTGCGCGCCTCGCTCGCGCAGGGAGCGACGTCACTGTGCTCGAAGCTTCCGACACAGTTGGCGGCGGTGCTCGAAGTTCGGAGTATCTCGCGCCTGGGCTTGTGCATGACCATTGCTCGGCGGCGCATCCGATGGCGCTTGCGTCACCCTTCTTTCAGGAATTGGATCTTCCGGGACTTGAGTGGTGCGCCCCCGAAATAGATTGCGCGCATCCGCTTGACGATGGGTCAGCGGGTGCATTCGCGAAATCGTTCGATGTCACCGATGACTTGTTGGGAGCAGACGCACGACGTTGGCGGCAGATGTTCGCCCCGGTTGCGAAGAAATTCGATGCTCTTTTCACAGAAATTTCTCAACCGGTCCTTCGCGTGCCAAGGCATCCGCTCACGCTGGCCAATTTTGGTGTTCGCGTGCTGCCGCCGGCGACTCTGCTGGCTCGCACTTGGAAGACTGAACAGGCACGAGCGTTGTGGGGCGGGGTGGCAGCACACGCGTTTTGGCGTCTCGATCGACCGTTGACGAGCGCAGTGGGTGTGACGCTGACGGCAGCAGCGCATGCACACGGCTGGGTGGTCGCAGAAGGCGGCACGCAGCGAATTGTCGACGCCCTCGTTGCTGACATCGTCGCCCACGGAGGGAAGATTGAAACAAATACGCGGGTGTCATCTGTGAACGACCTTCCGTCTCATGACGTGCTGATGCTCGACGTGGTGCCGTCGATCGCTCTCGAGATTCTCGGTGATCGTCTGCCACCGCGTATTGCGCGTGCATACCGTTCGTTCTCTCATGGGCCAGGGGCATTCAAAGTCGACTTCGCAGTTGAGGGCGGCATTCCGTGGACGGCTCAAGATGCACGACGAGCCGGCACAGTTCATGTTGGTGGGTCGTTTGATGAGATTGCGGCGAATGAACGCTCGGTCGTCGATGGCAAGATGCCAGCCGCACCGTTTGTATTGGTTGGCCAGCAGTACTTGGCAGACCCGAGCAGGTCTGCCGGAAATGTTCACCCGATCTGGGCGTACGCTCACGTGCCCCACGGCTACACCGGCGATGCGACCGAGGCAATTGTCGAGCAGATCGAACGCTTCGCCCCCGGCTTCCGAGACCGTGTCGTTGGCATGGCGGTTCGCTCGACGACAGAGATGTCGATGTACAACGAGAACTATGTCGGCGGCGACATCATCGGAGGGGCCGGATCGCCGTTGCAGACCGTCTTTCGACCACGTGTGAGCCCGAACCCGTACGCAACAGGAATCCCGGGCGTGTACTTGTGTTCCTCATCGACGCCACCTGGAGCGGGTGCGCACGGCATGTGCGGAGCAAACGCTGCCGATCGAGCACTCACTCGGCGTATCTCTCGCCACGTGAAAGAGCGGAACGGGAGGGATTTGAACCCCCGGACCCCGTAAGGTCTCTTGTTTTCAAGACAAGTGCATTAGGCCGCTCTGCCACCGTTCCATCCCCCAATCTACCGTGTTGGCGGTAGCCCTACGACCGTCCCTCTGTAGACTTTGTCCTATTCGGAGAGGTGCCAGAGCGGCCGAATGGGGCGCCCTGCTAAGGCGTTGACCACGCGAGTGGTCCGTGGGTTCAAATCCCACCCTCTCCGCAAGGGACGTGCCGGGCCTTCGGGCTCGGCACGTGATCTTTATGTGGACATTTTTGGCCGGCAACTGCGCTCGCACGGCGGTCGTTGTAGGTGGCGAGCAAGAGACTCTTTTCGGATTCGATGATGACGGCATGAACCGTGTTGTTAGTGGGTGAGCTATCTCTTCACGAATTGCGATGAGAATTTTGCCATGCGACAGATCCATAATGTTGCGAAACGATGACAAACCGGTCAGACTTTCGTCATGTGGGGTCGGAATTCCTTTTCTCGTCGGCCAGACGAAAGTTCAGGTGATCACCGCAGGAGACAAAAATCGCGGGCAGATGAGTCTGCTGATTTTTGGAGCGAATCTGTTTCTTGGGAGCCGAAATCACACGAGATTGACCCTGATGCTCCTACTCGACCAAGTGGACTTGACCGTGTCCTTCACAGCCAAACAGCCGAAGAACTTCGCACCCGTTGGTCGCTGCCACGTATTGACCCTTTTGCAAGTCGTCTGTTGCTAATTCTGGCGGCGTTTGCGCTTGTCGCACCCGTTGCATGGTCTACCCGCCGAACAACAGAGTCCGTTTTGGCTCTCTCACGCAACCAGGCATCAACGGTTACCTCACAGTCATTTGACCTCACGATTAGTGACCTGAATGAACCTGGACGAATCACAGCAATCGAATTGCCCGCAGTGGTGTCGCCATCGATGTCGGATAATTCAACGTTAGAGATCTCGACAGCGAGCCCGGCTGAAGGGGTGAATGCCGAGGTTGCCACGATGGAAAATGGAGAGACACGTGCAATCGCGCAAAGCACTGAGACGACATCGGCACCATCTACCCAGACTTGTGGGTCAACATACGTCGTTCGAGCTGGCGATTCTTGGTTATTGATCGCAGACCGGGCGTCGATCCCAGCCAAAACGCTGCTCGAGCGAAATGGAGCCACTGCTCGAGACGTGCTGTATCCCGGCGATGAATTGTGCTTACCTCCAGGAGTTCGTGTTGTTATCCCGGCAACGACGGTTTCACCCTCCGCTACCTTGGCCCCCTCAGTAGCGGTGGCGCCGACGACAACTGCAGCGATTCCACCATCCCCTAGCACCGCAGAAGTTCAAAGCATTATTCGTGCCGTCTGGCCGGACGATCTTGAGGAACGTGCACTTGACATTGTTTGGAGGGAGAGTCGTTATCAGGCAGACGTTGACAATGGAATTTGTTGTGTTGGTCTATTTCAGATTTATTGGACAATTCATCGTGTTTGGCTCGGATCAGAAGGCGTAACATCACGCGAACAACTGTTTGATGCAGAAACCAACACGCGGGCTGCGCTCGCACTTTACGAACGGTCGCTTGCGCAACGAGGTGACGGTTGGCAACCGTGGTGTTTTGGTAAATACTTGGAAACCGCGGCGTGCGCAGGACTTTGACCTAAGGCCTCAGTTCGATGGAGGCGGTGGCGGAGGCGGAGTGATGCCAGCACTACCGCTAGCGGCGTCAGCGCTGGTAGGTGGGCCGTATTCGTTGGCATCTGGAGTGCCCGGCTGGGCGAGCAAAACGATGATTACGATGGCCCCGACAATGGGGATCAGCGAAATCAGAAGCATCCACCCTGACTTTCCGGTGTCGTGAAGTCTTCGCACGCCGGCGGCAATGCCAGGAATGATTGCAGCAAGTCCGTAAAGACTTCCGATTATGTTTAGAGCGTTTGTGGTGGCGCCACCGATCAGGATAAGGCCATAGCTCAGAATGAAGTTGGCAAGATAAAACCACCAGAACTCGGGTCGGGTGTCACGTCCTTTGAAGTTTGCGTAGTTTTCGAGAAATCCGCGTTTCCAATAGGTGATGATCTGCATAGATCCTAAAGTACTCGTTTGTGAATTTGTGCAGGTGGATCGTCGTGGTATCAGTGCTACTCATGCGTAGACTTTGCCCTATAGCGCCAGTAGCTCAACGGATAGAGCATCTGACTACGGATCAGAAGGTTTGGGGTTCGAATCCCTACTGGCGCGCTGAGGAAATACAACAGTCACAAGCCTTGTGAACCTCATCTCGGCCGGCACGAATCCGAAGTTTTTAGCGGTGTAGCCGGCGTTTCATGGGCGCAGGGCAAAATGGGAAATCCTCGTGGCGTATTGTGAGTAGTAGTTTCAATTCATCGATCGAGGGGCAAGCAAAATGAGCAATCTTCAACGAGTCGCAACTTTCGTCCTCGGAATGTCCGTTCTAGCTGGGTGCAGCAGTTCGATCGCCAGTCTCGAAGTTGGAGATTGCTACAACGCACCTGAAATTGAGTACTCAGGGACAACAGTCTCAGATGTGGACGTCGTCGACTGTAGTGAGCCGCACCGTTACGAGTTATTCGCTATAAAACAAATGACGGAAAGCAGCTATCCGGGTGAAAGCCAAGCGGGTGGCATGGCCAACGACTACTGCATTTCGCGCTTTGAGAGTTTCGTTGGAATCGATTACGACTCTTCCATCTACTACGTCTTCTCGGTTTTCCCTTTGAGTGAATCGTGGTCACAAGGGGACCGATCGATCCAGTGCGCAGTGGGACTCGACTCCGGCACAAAGGTTGGAAGTGCCCGCAATGCGCAATCGTAAAACTCTTAGAGGTCACCTTTTCGTTCAGCTGGCTTAACGTAACGGTCACAACCCTGGTGAACTTCGTTGCGAGGAGTTCGAAGCCTGAACAGCCAGCTGCACGGTCGACGCTTGCGAACAGTCACAGTGGTAACTTTTGGTATGCGCCGCTTTGCTGTTCTTGTCGTGGCCTTTGGGGTCATGCTGTCAAGTTTTGGTTCTCCTGTTTCAGCTGTAACCAATCCAGATCCGTTGGATCGGATTCGTTTCACCACGAACGTGACGTTTGTGAACGGAGCCCATCCGAACCTTGAGGTTGGTGATGTGCTTATTTTTGAGGTTGCAGTCCCGAGAGGATTCATAATTGCTCCGCAGACTCCGGACGACCCGGACTTTTGTTATATCTCCTCGGGTGCGTATGGATGCGTCTCATATACATACAACGTTTCGGGCACTTGGGAGGCTGAGTACCGTCGTAATGGAGAGGTAGTTCATTCCGAAGATGGCATCCTTGAGTCGCTCGTCGTGGTTGAGGGCGGCCATGGAGAAGGTGGCAGTAATGAAAATGACAAGCTTTTCGTGTACGGGGACACGAGTCGGGACGATGAAGTATTCGAAATCGAAAACGGCGACGGCAGTTGGAACGCTACCAACATGGATCTCGGCACAATGTTGGCTTCGGCTAACAGAGACGATTTGTGGGACGCAAGTTTCTTTTGGAAACATTGGGGCACGTGGGGCACCTACCAGTACGACTACATCACCGCAGATGATTATGCACGGGTTTCGATTCCAGCAGGACTGAATTTTGATGCCAACGAGGGCGTCGGCGGTCCAGATCGAATTAGTGGGGACCCGGAAGAAGTGGTCACGGTGCCAGCCACCGAGCCCACAAGAGACGGGTACCAATTCGTCTCGTGGAACACAGCATCGGACGGTTCTGGAACGGCGTACGACCCAGGTGACTCTTTCACACTCGGGGTGAGCCAGGACGTGGAAACTCTTTACGCACAATGGACAGATCAGGTACTCACAATTGTCGTACCTGAGACCTCTGTGCCGGAAACAACCGATGTCCAGACCCCGTCGGACGTCACGCTTCCAGCCACCGGTTCATCAGGCGGGTCAGTGAACCCAGTGCTGTTTGTGTTGGGTCTAGGTGGGCTTTTGATGTTGTTTGGCAGGCGTCGGACGCCTGATCGTCAATAACTGCAAAGATCTTCAGTCAGCGACGCGAAAAATCCTGGTGGCGAGCTCTTTTGCGGCGCCGGCAACCAAAAGGAGCTCCTTTGAGCATAATCGGACCGCAAAAACCAATCAGGAGAGCCTGTTTCTTTGTAGCGGTGGCTCTCCTTGGTCTTTCCTGCAGCAGTTCTGACTCACCGATAGCAACAGAAGAATCTCCAGGTGCAAGTTCACCCACTTCCATAGTCCCGGGAACTGAGAAAGATGAAGCGAGTTCACCGTTGAGCAGTTTGGAATCCCGAGATTCCACTTACATCTTTGATCAGAACCAGTTACACACCTTCGAGTTACGACTCCCGCAAGCCTCACTTGATTTCTTGAACGCTGATCCGATGGCGGAAGAATATGTGGAGGGAGAACTTGTTTTTGAAGGTGAGACTGTTGGCCCAGTAGGGATCAGATACAAAGGGTCAGTAGGCAAGTGGGTGGGCTGTGTCGGCGAAGGAGAGATCTTCGCTGATGGAGGAGCCAAAGCTTGTACGAAACTGTCGATGAAAGTGAAAATCAACTGGGACGATCCTGATGCAGAATTTTATGGCCTGCGAAAACTCCAGTTCCATTCCCAAAATCTTGATCAAACGCTCATGCACGAACGCCTCGGATACTTGCTTTTCCGAGAAATGGGAGTTGCTGCCCCCCGGTCGGTCCACGCCCGCCTAGTCGTCAACGGCGAGTTCGTGGGACTGTTTGCTTTAACGGAGCAAATAGACGGAAGGTTCACCCGACACAACTTTGAAGACGGAACTGGAAATCTATACAAGGAAGTATGGCCACTCCGACCAGATGGAAAACCACGATCGAATAGCGAGTTCTACGAGGGACTCAAAACGAACGAGGATGACAAGAATTTAGATATGAGCCAAATGATCTCTTTCGCAGAACAGATCGCATCCGAAGATGATGGGCGCGAAGTAATGCGAAGGTGGATGGACATCGAAGAAATTATCTCGTACGCCGTAGTTGACCGAACGATACGCAACGACGATGGAGCCTTCCATTGGTACTGCAGTACCGACGAGGCCAATTATGGCAGCGACTGCGGAAACCACAATTTCTACTGGTACTCAAACCCATCGACAGGCAAAGTACACCTCATTCCATGGGACCTAGATAATGCTTTCGAGAACATCCTTTTTGACGCAAACCCCGTAACCCCTATCGCCGATAAGTGGGGCGAAACCAGCAACGGCTGCAAAGGTTTCGCCTACGGAGAGTGGTACCTCCCTCAAAGGTCAGCTGCCTGCGACAAAATCACTTACATCTGGTCCACATTTGAAGAAGAATATGAACGGATACACAATGAGTTCCTCCAGGGTCCCTTCGCAAAGGAACAGGTTGACCTTTTACTAGATGCGTGGGAACAGCAGATTTCACCGGTGGTAAAAGAGGCAGCAGAAATCCACAATGACGCTCTTCGATTTGAAGACTGGAAAGACGCCCTTGACGGATTCCGCCGGAGCCTTGGTCACGCTCGATCAATTAAATGAATTTCTGACGGATCAACGAGTACGAGATCTAGATCCCTAGTTGCGCGTTGCAGTTTTGAACCCTGCCCGAGGAGGTGCGGTTGAGTTGGCAAATTAAAGAGGAGATGCGGCTGACCAAGTTCCGTAAAGTAGCGATATGTCATCACGAGCAACCCCTTGGTCGAAAATAGGCGGAGTTGTCGCTGCCGTGTCTCTCATCATGAGCGCATGCGGAGGTTCATCCAATGAGGACATCGCCGAAACCAGTGGAAGGGGTGACAGTGCCGGAGCATCGAGTGATCGGATCGCGGACCTCCGCTCATCAGCCACCCTCGCAGAGGGCGCGTTTCAGGGCTTATCAACTGAAAATCAAGTATGCATGCTGAGCGCTATTTCCGAAGACGATGACCTCGGCGATGCGCTGATCGCAGGTGACGAATCACCCCCCGTACAACTCGCGTTGATGCGAGTCCTGCTCGGGTGCGATAGCGAAGCGGCAATCAATTTGATTTCTGGCGGCGACAGTGGACTTGATGACTTCTCAGAGAAAGAGTTCACCTGTCTGGTTGATTCGATGATCGCCGATGACGAGGTCCTAGCAGACGCAGTGTCAGGATCAGGAGCGCTCATCGCCCAGGTGCTGCTCGAGTGTGCGCCTGAAGCAGCTGTCGCTGACCTTGCAGCCGAGCTAGGCATCACCTCTGAACAGGCGTCTTGTTTGATGACGAGCGAGAACGGCATTGTTGAGCTCTTGATCTCAGGCGAACCGACAAGCGAAGAAGAGGCAATGGAGTTTCTTGAAGCGATCGTCGAGATTTCCGCAGAATGCGGCCTTGAAGACGTCTTCGGCCTTAGCGACATTTCTCCGGAAGTAGAGGCCAGCGATGATGTCGCCGTCATTGATCAAGAAACCCTTGAAAAACAATACAGTCTCTGCGAAGAGGGCGATATGCAGGCTTGCGATGACCTGTATTTCAATGCCCCATTTGGTTCAGAAGAAGAAGCATTCGCCAAGACGTGTGGGAATACCTCTGAAACCGAGTTCGGTGGCAACTGCGCCAACATGAACTCCGACTATCGAAGCGACTGTGAAGCGGGTGACATGGAAGCCTGCGACCAATTGTTCTTTCTTTCAGACGTGGGTTCAGACGACGAAGACTTTGGACGAACATGCGGTGGCACTGCCGATGGGACAACAGCAGGGCTGTGTAGCGATCCTGGTCAATAACCGGGGTACTGCATCTCCGATACGTTCGAACGATCAACGACTCGTCAGACTGACCCTGTGACAACAACCCAGCACCCTGACCATCGTCAGGTTCCGGCATATCTGCCGGTGGTTGTTGTCGGAATTGTCGTCGTTCTGTTCGGGCTTGGCCCACCTCTGACCAAACTTGTCACGGCGCCGCCGTTGGTGGGCGGGGCGATGAGATTCCTGCTGTCGACCCCTCTGCTCTTCTTGTTATTGAAGGCTCGAGGCGGGCGAATGTCGTTCACTCTCCTTCGAACGACGATGTGGCCGGGATTAGCGTTCGGAACAAACTTGCTGTTTGTATTTGCCGCAGTTCAAGAGGCAACTGTGTCGGTGCTGTCGACTACCGTCGCGACCCAGCCTGCGTTGCTACTGCTCTTGGCCGGACCGATCTTTGGTGAGAAACCGCGGTTGCCTCAAGTGTTGTGGACTCTTGTCGGAGTCTCCGGAACCGCAATGGTGATTCTCAGCGCCCAGTCGGAGGTACGAGCAAGCGCGCTTGGAGTGTTGTGGGCGGTATTGGCACTCGTGACATTCAGCGCGTACTGGGTGCTTACTCGGATCGCCCGCTCGAGCACCAATGTCGATCCGATCGAATGGATGTTCAGCGTCAACATCTGGGCGTTAATTGCTGCGATCCTCCCCATTCTCGTCACCGGATCAATTTCCGATTTCAACGAGTTCGGGGGCAAGGATTGGATCTGGATTTTGCTGATCGCGCTCTTTACCGGAGCAATGGGTCATGTGTTGATGAGCTGGGCTCATGCATACGTCGAAGCTGCCCGCTCGTCGTTGTACCTGCTCGGTATGCATGTTGTTGCGGTTGGTGCGGCATGGCCGATTCACGGTGAGACCCTCACCGCGTTGCAGATGTTGGGCGGAGTTGTGGTGTTGGGTGCAGTTGCGATGGTGATTCGGACGCCGTCAGAGTCTGGGTAGTGATGCCAGCACGTGATCGGGTACGGAATCGATTGCCGTTGCACTTCGCAGTTCAACCACCGGCACGAGCTTGCCATGATTATCTCTGCGGCCGACTTACTACGATCGTGGTGTGCGTGATCCGTTAAATAGCCGCCTCGCCCCGTTTGGCACCACCATTTTCGCCACGATGTCGGCGTTGGCGGTTGAGACGGGAGCGATCAATCTCGGTCAAGGGTTCCCCGACACCGATGGACCTTCGGAAGTTCTCGATACAGCCGTGAACGCAATCAGGTCGGGTCAGAATCAGTATCCACCGGGCATTGGAGTGCCAGAACTTCGGTATGCAGTCGCCGAACATCAGCAGCGGTTCTGGGGGCTTACATTCGACCCCGATACCGAGGTGCTCGTGACTGCAGGTGCAACCGAGGCGCTCGCTGGCGCACTGCTCGGCACTCTCGAACCGGGTGACGAAGTTGTCGTCTTCGAGCCGATGTATGACTCGTATCAAGCGTGTATCGCACTTTCGGGAGCGAAGGTTGTTCCGGTGTTGCTACGACCAACCTCAGACGGATATCGCTTCGGCGAAGACGAACTCAGGGCAGCGATCAGCCCTCAAACGAGATCGATTTTGTTGAACACCCCGCATAACCCGACCGGCAAAGTGTTCACTCGTGAAGAGATCACGTTCATCTCGTCACTTGCGATTGAGCACGACCTCATGGTGATTACTGATGAGGTTTACGAGCACCTCATTTTCGATGGCCGTGAGCACGTGTCGATGGCAGGACTACCCGGAATGCGTGAACGAACCCTCACCATTTCGTCGGGAGGAAAGACGTTCAACACGACGGGTTGGAAGATCGGGTGGGTCTGCGGGCCAAGAGAACTGCTTCGTGCCGCAATGAGTGCGAAGCAGTTCCTTACCTATGTAAACGGTGCCCCATTTCAGCCGGCCATTGCGGCCGGGCTTCGTCTCGGAGACGACTACTTCAACCAACTCGCAGCCGGGCTCGCCGACACCCGAGATCGTCTCGGAGCAGGCCTCCGTGCAGCTGGGTTCAACGTCTTTCCTTCGGAAGCGACGTATTTCACGACTGTTGACATCACCCCGCTACGACCCGATGGTGACGGTGTCGCCTTCTGCACCGAACTTCCCCACAAAATAGGCGTGGTGGCAATTCCGAACCAAGTGTTTTACGTCAACCCAGAGCACGGCCGAAATTTGGTGAGGTTCGCGTGTTGCAAACGACCAGAAGTGATTGACGAGGCAGTCGAGCGGCTCGTCACACTGGCGGCGTAAGCGACTTTCCCATCATCGCAACAACGATGCCGTAGGGCGTCGGGCGTTGCACGAGTTCGTCAAAGCCGAGCCGTTCATGGAACGAAAGCGACACGTCGTTGCGTGGCTCGATATTGACCTCGAGACCAAATACCTCGGCGTCGGGCACCTCGAGTAACCCAAGTCGTTCCGTCTCGGAGTACAACGCTCGGCCTACCCCATGCCGATGAAATGACTCATCAACAACTACTCGATCAAGATAAATGAACTGGTCGTAGTTCTCGGAGAACCATTGGTAATTCGAACTGTCATAGTCGAGACCATGCGTCATCGTGAGTGAGAACCCGGCTGGAGAACCATCGGCCCATGCGGTCAACGCGATTGCCGAACGTTCGAATAGATAGGCGAATCGCTCACCCCCAGCATCGCTCACAGCAGGCACGTGCTGTTGGTTGAGGGCGATGACCCACGGGAAATCATCGGGGGTCATCGAACGAACGTCAATTGCCATGACGTAAGTATGCGCGGGTCCAGTCTCGCCTCAACGAATGTTGCGTGCCCGCGGTGCATCGAGTTCGAACATCGTTCTAATCTCAGAGGGTGCTGTTCCAACGACGAACCGAAATGATCCGACCCGAGGAGGCGTTGCCAGGACGCGCCGAACCGATGGCTGTGGCTGAGGTGCATCCTGTACTTGGCACACCCCTGGTTGGGCCGTGGCCTGAGGGCCACGAAGTCATTTATTTTGCAATGGGATGCTTCTGGGGTGCCGATCGCATCATGTGGCAAATTCCGGGCGTGCATTCAACTGCGTGTGGCTACATGGGCGGGTGGACGCCGAACCCGACTTATGAAGAGACCTGCACGTCCCAAACCGGGCACACCGAAATCGTGATGGTGGTGTTTGACCCGAATGTCGCAGATATTGAGACACTGTTGGCGGCGTTCTGGGAGAACCACGACCCGACCACCGCAAACCGTCAAGGTAACGACATCGGCACGCAGTATCGGTCAGCAATTTATACAACGACCCCTGGTCAACTAGCGGCAGTGGAAGCATCCCGCGATCAATACCAGGCATCGCTGTCGCAATCGGGCTTCGGAACGATCACGACCCAAATTTGTGACGCAGCAGCAGCTGGCGACGGGGTGTTCTATTACGCCGAGGACTACCACCAGGGCTACCTCCACAAGTACCCCGCTGGATATTGCAATCACGGCTTCTGCCAGGTGGCCTACGCCACCTCATAACCGCGGCGTTAGTCGTCTGCCGTAAGTAGCTCTCCGGCGCGCAACTGACTTGTATATAGCCCGTCAGCTGCGACAAGTTGGTCGTGGGTTCCTTGCTCGGCGATGCCGGCGTTGTCAAGAACGATGATCCGATCTGCTGACCGAACTGTCGATAGCCGGTGTGCAATCACGATTGCGGTTCGACCGGTGAGAGCGGCGGTAAGCGCGTCGTGCACCAGTGCTTCGTTCTCCATATCGAGGTGACTGGTTGCTTCATCCAAGATCATGACGCGAGGGTCTTTGAGTAGCAGCCGAGCAATCGCCAGCCGTTGCTTCTCTCCACCGCTCAGTCGATAACCACGTTCGCCAACCACGGTGTCGTATCCGTCGGGAAGCCGATCAATGGTGTCGTGAATTCGTGCAGCTTCGCATGCCGACACGAGCTCGCCATCTGATGCATCAGGATCGGCGAAGCGAAGGTTGTCTGCAATCGAGACGTGGAATAGGTGCGGGTCTTGAGCGACGACTCCGATTGCACCACGAAGCGAAGGCAGGGTGAGATTGCGAATGTCGTGGCCGTCGATGGTGACCGAGCCAGCGGTGACGTCGTAGAGCCGCGGAATCAGTGAGACGAGCGTTGACTTGCCTGCCCCCGATGCACCAACAACTGCGACCGTCTCACCGGGCGAGATTGAGAATGAGACGTCGCTGAGGATGTTGCGGTCGGGATCTGCTCCCGGGATGGAGCGTTGTTCCATTGAAGAGATTGCGTGCTCCTCAGCAGCCGGGTACCGGAAGGTCACCGCATTAAACGCAATCTCACCAGCGCTGTTCGTGAGATCAATTGCACCCGGTCGCTCGGTAATCGGTTCGGGGGCATCAAGCACTTCGAAGACGCGCTCAAACGACACCATCGATGTCATCAGATCAACGCGGGCGTTCGTGAGCCCGGTGAGTGGTTGGTAGACCCTCGTCACTAAAGCTGCAAGTGCGACGAGTGTGCCAGCGGTGATCGAACCGTTCACCACCATCCAGGCACCGATACCGTAGATGGCCGCGGTCCCGATGGCGCCGACGAGGCCAAGTGCGACGAAGAAGACCCGTCCCAACATTGCCGATGAGATACCCGCATCTCGTACTGCATTGGCTTGTGTGCTGAATGCGTTGAGTTCGCGCCGTTCGTCGCCGAACAACTTCACCAACGTGGCACCTGCAACGTTGAATCGTTCGGTCATCTGGGTGTTCATCGTGGCGTTGTGTTGCATTTGACGACGAGAAATATCTTGCAGACGACGACCAACGCGACGTGCCGGAATGATGAATGTTGGGAGCACCATGAGTGATAACAGGGTGAGACGCCACTCGAGGGCTGCCATCGTGGCCAAGGTGGTGACGAGCACGATTACGTTGCTCACGACTGCACCCAATGTGCTCGTCAACGCACTCTGCGCGCCGACTACATCGTTGCTGAGTCGCGAG
>Ga0066378_10000606_pt1 | contig 14692 bp, 14 predicted proteins | sample Knorr_S23_td_DCM_FD_70947 | JGI IMG/M metagenome (GOLD analysis project Ga0066378, IMG submission 70947) | Marine microbial communities from Southern Atlantic Ocean transect - Knorr_S23_td_DCM_ad_71m_LV_A | ecosystem: Environmental > Aquatic > Marine > Oceanic | place: Southern Atlantic ocean...
TTAATTAAATACTTACGGTAAGAACCTGGAATAGAGTCTGGTGCAGATGAAAATATAATAAATGTTGGAGGCTTTACTGATGCTTGAGTTATATATCTCAGCTTTACCCTACGTCCAGCTCTAGCCGGCGGTTGATGCTTTTGAACAGCTTCATTGAGCCACGTGTTCAGCTTCGCTGTTGTGGTTCTCTTTGTCCATTCTTCGTATAGAAGGATGACTCTTTCCATCATTTCTTTTGTACCCTTTCCTTTAAGGGATGATACTTTAAGAATATTTTTTTTATCGAGCTGAATTAAATTAGTAGAAAAGATTTTACCGATCTCAAGGTCAAACTGTGCTCTATCTTTTACTAAATCTATCTTGTTAAAGACAACCAAGAGAGCTCTTCCTTCTGTCAAAACATGATCAGCAAGCCTCAAATCCTGTTTATCAATGAAATCAATGGCATCAATCAATAATATTACAATATCGGTATACTTAATTGTCTTTATAGAATCAAAATAAGCAAGCTTCTCAGTATCTTGATATACCCGAGATTTTCTACGAAGTCCTGCGGTATCAATAAGTCTAATTTTTTTACCACTCCATTCCCAATCAGTAGAAATCGAGTCCCTTGTTATTCCAGCAATATCACCTGTCAACATTCTGTCGTGTCCAATAAGAGAATTTAATAATGTAGATTTACCAACATTCGGTTTTCCTATTATGGCGAGATTTATTGCATCTTCGTCATTGTTTTCATTAACCAGATTTGATGGTATGGCTTCCACTATGTTATCTATTAAGCTGCCTATACCAATATTGTGTTCGGCTGATATGGCAAGAGGTTCACCAAAGCCAAGCTCAAAAAATTCATAGATATTTAACCTTGAGGCACCACGTTCGCATTTATTGACTATGGTGCGTGTCAAGATACCAGATTTTCTCAAATAATCAGCAAATTCAATATCTTTTGTTGTTAATCCAGATTTTGCATCAACAACAAATAGGCATAAGTCTGAGTCTTTTATAACTTTTAAGGCGTTATCTTCGACAGACTGGGATAAGCTATCTGACGCTGACTCATAAACACCTGCTGTATCAATAAGAGAAAATTCTTGATCCTTTAGTATGATTATTTCTTCTCGGAAATCACGTGTTAAGCCAGAAATATCGGATACTAAGGCTTTTTTTCTACCATACAATCTGTTAAATAAAGTAGATTTACCAACATTTGGTCTGCCTGCTAACACTATTCTTGGGGTCATGATAATACTTCATCTATATGATATTAATTCACCGTCATTAGATATAACATATAAATTTTTATTTACAATAATGGGTGGTATTGTCGATCCTTCTATTTTATTTTTCAAAATATCAGTCAATTTACCTGTTTTCGGGTCATGCACAATCAGATCGCCTGATGATAAAAATAAATAGAGCCTATTTTGGAGTATCTGCATTGATATAATTTTGTTATCATTCTTAAACTCATAATTTGAGTTGATATCGTCAACCCATAGAACATCTCCACTCTCAGCATCAATGGCAAAAAGTATATTGTCATTAGACACAATAAATAAGTAATTATTTGACGCTACTGGTGTAATTGATGATGAGATTGGTAATTCCCACATACGAAATCCATTATCTATATTATTAGCAATAAGCCTCCCTTGAAAACCTACTGTTAACAATAAATTTTCATAAATGATTGGGCTGGCAGTTATATCCTTAATTTGAGAGAGGGAGTTTTTGATGTTTTTCCTATTCACCGAGTCTGCCCACAATCTGTTTCCATTATTTTTTTTAAATACGAAAATCTCACCAGATTTATAAGGAACAATTATTTTGTCTTCGAATAAAGCCATATTACTTGTTTGCACTAACCCTGCTGTTTCAGAAAACCATGAGTACTCCCATTTCTTGTCCCCTGATTGTATGTCGAACGCATTTATTTTATTATCCACGCTTAACACAAATACCATCGAGTTATCTGCTATTGGCGCAGCCCTCACAGGAGAACTAACCATATCTTTCCAGAGAATATCTCCGTTGTAAGGGTCAAGCGCATATAATTCACCAAAGCCATTTGTAAAAAATATTATTCCAGAGTTTGCAAATAGACCACCACCAAAACCAATTTTAGGATCCTCTCCTTCAGGAAATAATGATTTACTCCATTTAATAGCACCATTATTTGGGTTTACTGCTGAAATAGTATTCTCTGTATCGACAACAAATAAACTATCACCAATGTAGATTGGTGACACCGAAGAAAGGTTTACTTTGCTTGAACCTTGGCCAATATTTACTGACCATTTTTTTATAAACTCCTCTGAAAACGCAATATTATTTTTATTGTTTGTTGTTTCCCTATCAGTAGAAATCCAACGCTTCGTTACGAGAGGCTCCGATAATTGTATTGTATCGTAGCTTTCGGCTAATTTTATATTGGCTGAACCTATCAATATATTTTCTCGTTCACCGGGAAGAATATATTCTTTTCCCCTGATGACGCTCTCACAAGCAGACAGGTTGATAATTATTAGAAATAATAATAATCTTGATATGTATATTTTAGCTATATTTAATTGCACAATATATATTTTATTTTGAATCAATGACTCTCAGCATCATCTGAGCTCTATCAAACATGCCATTTGTTGTTTTTTCACTTTTTATAATGGTATTTAGATATTCAATACCTCTTTCATATAAGCCATGTTTGTATGCGCTCATTGCCAATACTTCATAAGCAAATAATGAGAGAGGGTTGTCACTTTCTAGTAATGAAGACAGATCCTCCTGAATTTGATCAAATGAGACGTTATCGACATTCAGATAAGAAAGTTTTAGCTTTGCCAGATCTCTAATAAAACTATTCTCAGCTTTTTTAACGAGATCCATATATGTTTCTCTTGCATCATCGAGTTTATTTTGAGAAATGAAGTTATCAGATTTTAATAGCAATGCGTATGTTTTATAATCACTTGTTCCGCTTTCAAGTAATTCATCAATATAATCATTTATTAACTGAGACTCATCACCCGTAGCACTCTCAACAATTTGTGATAATATTAAGCCCGACTTTTCAGATTTGCTCTTCGAGTAATATTGATATGCCTCAGAACCAATTAAGACTAGGGAGATAACGATAACTGCGGTATATATTGAATTTTTATAAGTGGCCCAGATAGTTTTTAGCCGATCCTGCCTTAGATCATCATCAATTTCATTAAATAAGTTCGACATTTTATCACCAACAATAGATAACGAATTATTTATAACTATTTTTTTGGTTGTTTCCAATCAAAATCATTCCAATGATGGAAAATATTGAATCTTACTTTTGTCACTAATCCACTCATCATATTTTTTCATTGTGACTCTAAAAGCTTGGGAATCAATGAAATCTTGAAGAGATTTCTTCAATTTTTCAAGTTTAAAATGCTCTTCAAACCAACGAGGGTCAGCAATCATAAATTGCCGAACTAAAGGCAGTATGCATAATTCATACACTGATACTTTGTTTCCATAAATAAATCCACTCTCGGTAATTTTATCATCTATTAGCTTCAAGATCTCGGATGCTGAGTCTCTGTGTTTCTGTCTTTGTGTAACATCATACCTAGTTGAATATTTATACCTATCAAGATGAAATTTAAATTTGTTATCAAATAAGCTTATGAGATAGTCAACGTCTTCGTTTTTATCGTGCAGTGGAATTAATAGCTGACTAGGATCACTTTGACCTAGAATCCATTTTACAATATCAAGGCTTTCTTCAATGACCGAGAAATCTTCTTTTAATAATACTGGAACAGTTGCTTTAGGCGACGCCAAAATAAATTCTGGTGGCTTATTTTTTAGTGATATTTCACGAATTTGGCACTTGATTGTCGAATAATATATTGCCAATCTTGCCCTGATAGCAAACGGACATCTTCTAAATGAGTATAATACTAACTCTCTATTTATTTTGTCTTGGCTCGAGCGCTTCTCTTTCATGCTTCAGCTTGAGTTGTAATTTTCGTTCCTGAAATCTTTTCATGCTTTTTTGTGTTTGGTTTTCGTAGCAGTGAGGACATGATATTTCTGGTACATAATGCTCGCTTGATCTATCTTCTTCAGATAAAGGCATCCGGCATGCGTGACACATATCATGGTGACCCTTTTCAAGCCCATGCTCGAGTGAAACTCTGTAGTCAAATACAAAACACTCACCTCTCCATTTTGAGTGATCTTTGGATTTATGCTCAAGATATTTCAAAATACCTCCATTCAGCTGATAGACATTTTTGTAACCTTTGCCCAATAGATAGGATGAAGCTTTCTCGCACCTTATTCCTCCAGTACAATACATTGCGATTTTTTGATTTTTTGACTTGTTTAGATTTTTGTCTGCCCATTCAGGGAAATCCCTAAAAGATTTTGTATTTGTAAAACTTGCCCCGATGAAGGATCCAATGGAGTGTTCATATGTATTCCTAGTATCGACAACAATTACATCCCTTTCGTCAAGCAGCTTGTCCCAATCGTCAGGTTGAAGAAGCTTTCCTGTCAGTTCATGAGGATTAACACCATGCTTTCCCATCGTAACAATCTCTTTTTTTAGTCTGACTCTCATCTTACGAAAGGTTTTTCCAAATGCTTTTGAGTATTTGATTTGCAAATCCGAAAAATTATCTAATGACTTTACGTATGTCATTACATTTTTTATGCTCATTTCGTCACCTGATATGGATCCATTAATGCCCTCAGAGGCCAGCAAGATGGTTCCGAGAACCTTGTTTTTTTCACAAATTGTTTGAATATTGCCCCTGAATGACTTGTAATCGGTCCACGGACTAAACTTATAAAATGATGCAACAATGTTATTATTTGATATCATAGAGTATCCCCTATCTAAATCTTATGTTAGCCTTATTCAAATCAGAAATTTTATTACATCCCATCAACTTCATATCTCTAATAATTTCATCTCTCATAAGAGTTATCGCCTTCTTTACCCCGCTTGAGCCAGCGCCAGCGAGTGAATAAAGATAGAATCTTCCACCAGAGCATGCGTTTGCTCCCAAAGATAGGGCTTTTAACACATGGGTACCTCTTCTAATTCCTCCATCGCAAATTATCTCAATTTGCCCACCGACAGAATTTACAATTTCTTCCAATTGATCAAATGGTGACCGTGATCCATCCAGTTGTCTGCCTCCGTGGTTTGAGAGCATTATTGCAGTAGCGCCAACATCGATAGCCTTTTTTGCATCATCAGCAGACATTATTCCTTTCAAACAAAGTGGTTTTGGCCATATTTTTCTTATTTCTTCAATTTTTTTCCAACTTAATTCCTGATCTAACATATTTGTAAAATAATCTCCAACCGAGATTGCAATTTTTGTCCCTTCACTTAAATGGGAGTCCAACTGAGGTAATGAGAATTTCTCTCTAAATAGGTAGTTAAAACTCCACATTGGCGAAAGCATAAAACTCATGAGACTTGCAATGGTTAGTTTTGGTGGCGATGTAAAGCCTGTTCTCAAGTCTCGCTCCCTGTTGCCGCCCACGATAGTATCGACTGTTATAGCCAATGCATCAAAATCATGGTCAATACATTTTTGAATCATATCTTGATTGAGAGCCTTATCTTTATGTACATATAATTGAAACATCTTCGGGCACCTAAATTTCTTACCCACCTCCTCTATTCCGACCGTTGCAAGGGAAGATATTCCGAAATAAGTATTAAAATCTTCAGCAGCTTCTCCAACGGCCCTCTCTCCCTCATAGTGAAACAACCTCTGGAGTGCGGTCGGTGATAAAAATATTGGTAGATCTATTTTTTTTCCTAATATCTCAATGGATATATCAACATTATTGACAGGTTTAAGCACGCTTGGTATTAGGTCGCATTGATCATATGATGCTGTATTGCGTGCATAGGTAACCTCATCGTCGGCGGCGCCATCTATGTAATGAAAAACTGGAGAAGGTAAATTTTGCTTGGCCAACATACGAAAGTCATCGGTATTATGGCAATTTTTTAACTGTTTGAGCATATTGAAATACTACAATCTATTACAGAAAACATCAAAATTATTATTTAACTTGTGACAGATTATACGAAGCTCGTAGCTTTTACCATGGCAAATGAAATAATAAAAAGAATAACACTTGTAATAATGTCAACAGATTTTAAGAGAACAATATTTTTTGATAATGAGGAGAATAATCTAGATAGAATCGCAACCCCATAAAAGAAGATTATGCTAGCGACCGTAGCACCCAAAATATAGAAGATCTTTTCATCATAATTATATTGCAAGGAAGCGCTGCCAATCAAAATGACTGTATCAAGATAAACGTGTGGATTTAAAAGTGTAAAGGCAGACATTGCCATAACGCTCTTTTTAAAACTTCTTTGAAGGTATACCTCCTCACTCGCCCCATATGATAGAGACATAACATTCTTTATTCGATAAACGCCATAAAGCAGAAGACAAAGCGCTGATAATATCAAAAATAAGTCAATATAGAATTGGCTTACAATTAGAGACATACCATAGACACCAGCTATAATTAGCACAAAATCTGATACTGTACAAAAACCTGCGAGGGAATAAACGTACTCATTTCTAACACCTTGACGGAATAAGTAGGTATTCTGGGCACCAATTACACAGTTCAAGGAAAAGCATAGTAAAAAGCCCGTTATTATTGCGCTCATCATAAATTATAACCAATTGATTTTTCTTATTTTGAAAAAACGAAGCGATATAAGAGCTATAATTATAATAAATGTAATTATCGCATCATTTTGCAAAGTTTTCTCCATCATCAGATAGTGTATACCGCCTAGGATAATTGCTACATAAATCAGCTTATGTAATTTTTGCCAATATTTTCCTAATCTTTTCATGGAGTAATTATTTGATGTAGCTGCTAGCGGTATCAATAATAAAAAACCCATCATACCAAAAACAATAAACGGCTTTCTTGTTAGTGACTCGGCTATCTCAACCCATCTTAACTGCATATCCAGAAGTAACCAGGTTGAAAAATGCAGAATAATATAAAAGAAACTCATCAAGCCGAAAGCTCTTCGAAATCTTATGAAATTAATCCCTGTTAATACTGAAAATGGGGTAATACATAGTGTTAATATTAGTATATAAATAGCTGTAACGCCTAAACTTTTTTCAATAGCTCTCATTGGATCTACACCTAATCGACCACTTAGCAAATCATAGGTAAGAAATAATAACGGCACTAATAGGCTTACATATATATGCCAAGATCTTAATCTTCTCACTGACGCCCTCACAAGATCAAATAGGCTCCTTATATTCAATGTTTTAGTAGCTTTATGCATAATAATTATTCAGCTCTTTAATAATATCGGGATAAGTCCATGCCTTCGTATAACGGTGCGACCTCTTCATATCCATTAAAGAGTTTGGTGTCGTATCTTTTTGTGAATAAATTTCCAAGATATCCTTCACCTTCCCCGCCGATATACCTCTCACTTGCCTGAGACCATCTCGGGTGATGCACGGTTGGGTTCACATTTGAATAAAAACCATATTCTGCTGGATTTTGCTGATTCCATGATGAGACTGGCTCTTCCCTTTGCAAAGAAATCTTGGTGATAGATTTAATTGATTTGAAACCATACTTCCAGGGCACAATAAGTCTCAATGGTGCGCCATTTTGTTTTGGTAAAGGCTCGCCATACACGCCAGTAGCCATTATAGTTAACGGATGCATTGCCTCATCCAATCTCAGTCCTTCTCTGTAAGGCCAATTTAATATATTTGTCTCTTGCATATGCATTTCTTCTGGTCTTAATAGCGTTTCAAATGATATATACCTCGCCTCGTCTCTTACACCTAACTTATTCAGTAATTCAGATAATTGGAAACCATTCCATGGTATCAACATTGACCAACCCTCTACACATCTCAGGCTATAAGTACGCTGTATAATGCTCATTTCTCTGACTATTTCAGAAAAATCATAGATTCCCGGATTATCAACTAAACCACTAATCTCAATTGACCAAGGGGATATCGTTAATTTGTGTGCATGTTTTGCGGGGTCAGTCTTATCAATCCCAAACTCATAGAAATTATTGTAATTTGTTATTTCTTCTAAAGTATTTATCTTGCGGTCAAACATTTCTTGAGCAAAAGCAGATGTAATACCATTGGATGCGACATAGGCAGTTAATGCCAATCCGAGTTTTAATATTTTTCGCCTGTTATAAAATAAATGTTTTGGTGTGATATCATTCTGAGTTTTTTTATATATATCTTTCATAATTTAAATATAGTCATTAAACGATAGAAAATTCAATATTCTAATCCAGAATATTATGATAATTTGACAGAGCATGTGTTATTTTGATTACATTACAGGAAATTGAGGATGATAAAGGGGCTCATCTCGCCAATTTTAAGTCCATTTGATGACAATCTTAACTTCAACCATGAGATGTATAAAGTTCTCGCCGAGGATCTATTATCTTGTGGCTGTGCAGGACTCGCTCCCTTTGGTACAACAGGGGAAGCTCTATCATTGAGTAATGCAGAAAGAATTAATGCTCTGGAATGCCTGATAAAATCTGGAATACCTGAAAATAAACTTATTCCTGGGACTGGTCTATGTAATTTTCCTGATACGGTAAATTTATGCCGTCATGCAATAGAGTTGGGTTGCCATGGAGTAATGACGCTACCCGCATTTTACTACAAAGATGTTACTGATTCGGGTCTTTTTGAATATTTCAAGCGGCTAATTGAAGAGATCAATCATCCAAATCTTAAATTATATCTTTATCACATACCGCAAGTATCTGGCGTTGGTCTATCAATTGATCTTGTCACGAAATTAAAAAATTCATACCCGGATATCATCGTTGGTATAAAGGATAGCTCAGGCAACTGGGATAATACAGCGCAACTGTTACAAATTGAAGGCCTCGTAGTTTATCCAGGAGCAGAATTACCAGTAATTGAGTCCATAAGGCTGGGTGGTCTGGGTTGTATATCGGCAACTGCAAATTTTAACTCAGAGAATATTGCACGGGTCATTAGTCTGTGCCATGAAAAGAAGTGGGGCGAGGCTGAAAGGCTTCATGAGGACGTGAAAAAAGTTCGACATCTGTTTCAAGATTATTCAGCAATACCTGCGCAAAAGTCAATGCTAGCCATAAAATATAATGATCCTCGATGGAGAAATATTCGACCACCTTTAAATCAAATATCAGAAGATAACGAAAAACAACTTGTGATAAAGCTCAGAAGATTTGGCTTTAATATTTAAGTTTTATTTAATACGAATTGTATCAAATGCTTGAAGGGCTCGATCGCGTGAGTCTTGCATATTGACTATTGGCATTGGGTAATCTAATCCCAACTCTACACCCGCTTTATCTAAAATTGATTTTGGCGCCTCCCACGGATTGAATAAATATTTGACGGGGACATCTTTTAATTCAGGTATGAATTTCTTTGTGTACGCACCATCAGGGTCGAACTTTTGCCCCTGCATTACAGGATTAAAAATCCTAAAATAAGGTGCAGCGTCTGCGCCAGAGCCAGCCACCCACTGCCAGCTCGCACTATTACTTGCCATGTCAGCGTCAAGCAAGCAATCCCAAAACCATCTCTCACCGTGGTTCCAATGAATTAAAAGGTTTTTAACAAGAAATGAGCCTACGATCATTCTGGATCTATTATGCATATATCCAGTTTGCCAAAGTTCTCGCATTGCTGCATCAACTATAGGGTACCCAGTATTACCTGATTGCCACTTTTTAAGATGATCATCGTTTTCTGCCCATGGGAAGACATCGAATTTTTTATATAAATTATCACTTTGTAAATTTCTATTATGATAGAGAAGGCTGTAGGAGAATTCCCTCCATCCAATCTCACTTTTGAAATGACTCAAATCCTTTTCAGAATAATTTGGATCTGATATTTGTTCAATCCTATACCAGATCTGGTTTGGTGATATTTCGCCGAAATGTAGATGAGGTGATAGCCTCGAGACATTCTTTTGAGCTGGAAAATTTCTCCCCTCTTTATAATTCATCAAGCCGTCTTCAACGAAATCCGATAGTTTCTTATTAGCGGCAATTTCACCTATATCCCATTGATCTGAAAACTTTTCATACCACTTATTATTTGGTAATATTGCAATTTCATTTAACTGTTTTGAATTTTCAGCCTTAACTAAGTTTTTTGTATCTGCTTTACTTAGTGGTATTCGAGGTGGGGCCGCATTAAGACAGCCTTTTCTGAAAAAAGGTGAAAATACCATGTACGGGGAGCCGTCATCTTTATGAACCTCCCAAGGCTCCCATAGTAATGATGCATTATATGAGTCAACATTAATTCCTGATGACTGTAACTGTTCTTTTATTTCAGTATCTCGATTGATCATCCATGGTTCATACAGCCTATTCCAAAAAATATTTTTTATATCATATTTTTCTGCAAGGTCTTTTAAGATTTTCAGTGGGTCTCCCCTAAAGAAAGATACTTTGTCATTCAGACTCTCATTAAATGCTTTTAGTGAGTTATGCAACCACCAAGAACTTGCTTCACCTAGTAAGGTCTGATCATCAGCGTTGACATCGTCAAATATATATACTGCTAGAAAACCTGCTTCGCATGCCTTTGCAAGCGCAGGATTATCGGCGACTCTTAAATCTTGTCGTACCCAGTAAATGGAATGTGGTGTGGTTTTAGTTTTCGTCATCTATCTATATATATGGAGCAGTCGAGGTTATCATACAAGTCTGACACTCCATATATATATTTACTGACTTTACTGAATTCAATCATTTTATTATTTTCAATTGCATCAAGCTGCTTTTGATATGATTTTTCGATTTCATTTACCAGAGTAATACAATAACTTGATAGAAATCTCCTTGCATCAATGTTGGTTTCAATATTGGCATTTGCGCTTGAAATATCTAATGAAAAAATAATTACGAATAGACAAATGAGCGCTTTTCTGCAAATAAGTTTCTGAACCAAGCCCATGTGAACTAACTTTTGTATTTATTTTGTGGTTTAAAATTTGATGTCTCAATTGACCTTGGGCTACTAACCCATAAATCACGATTTGGGTGCATACCAGCACCGTGTATTGCCGACACAGCATTACATCTCATATTATTCAAGAGCCTTGTGTCAATTTCCCCCAAGGATGGGTGAGCGCCATTATTTTTTTGTACAATTCTGTCCCAACTATCTTTTCTCTTTGCATAAATTAAGCGATCTTCGAGCTCCAAGCATGAAAGAGAATTATTATTAAGATTCACAATAATTTGATCACCGTCTTCAATAAGCGCGATCGGACCGCCAAGAGCAGCTTCAGGTCCAACATGACCAATAACTAAACCGACTGAACCACCTGAAAAACGTCCATCAGTCATTAGCGCAATTACAATACCTTTATCTCTACATAAGGTCGTAATTCTTGATGTTGAGTCAAGCATTTCAGGCATTCCAGGACCGCCAACAGGTCCTTCATATCGTACAACTACCATATCCCTATCTTTAAAAGAGTCAGGATTGTTCTCAAGGGCATCTAATAATTTCTGCTCCCCATCAAAAGTTTTTGCCTTTCCGTGAAATACATTATCCTCAAGCCCACCTTCAACACCTGCAAGTTTTAAAATTGAACTATTTTCAGGGGACAAATTACCTCCGAGAAGCCTCAATCCACCAGTCTTCTTGAATGGCTCTTTTATTGAATAAATAACGTCTCCATCTGGTGAGTTCGGTTTTAATCTTGTCACTTGCTCATTTAATGTCTCTGACGTACAAGTTAGGGTATCTCCGTTTAATAAGCCCGAGTCAATCATGTCTTTTACGATCACTTGTATGCCACCCATACTGTCAATGTCAACCATTGAGTATTTCCCAAATGGACGCGCGTTCACAACAACAGGAATTACATTTTGTGATAAATGGTTGAACTCTTCGTGGCTCATTATATCACCGTAAAAATCGTCATAACCCGCGGCTCTCGCAAGCTCAGGTGCGTGAAGCATGACATTTGTAGATCCACCAATTGCCATCGCAACAATTATCCCATTTCTTATAGAGTCTCTAGTCACAATATCTCTAGGCGTTATATTTTTTTCAATTAACTTTGCCAAATAATCTATTAACTCATTGGGAAAATCATTTTTTCGCCGCTCATCTTGTGAAGCTGGTGATACCATATGCAAAGGTTGCATTCCAACAACAGCAATGAAGGTTTGCATTGTATTATATGTAAAGATCCCACCGCAGCTTCCATAACCAGGACATGACTCGAGCGCAATCCTCTTTTTCAGTTTTTCGTCATTGCTCCCAGCGATTTGGTAACTTGAGATAATATCAATTGCATCTCCGGTTACACTATCAACGCCAGGCCTAATGGAACCATCGGACATTATGATAGCTGGGCGATTATGCTCCAATATTGCAGCCAGAGTTCCGACGGGCGGCTTGTCACAAGCAACGACAGCAATTGTACCCTCGAGCCCTGTCGCACTCAAATGCTCGCATACTGACTCATTTGTGACTTCTCTACCTATAAGAGAATACCTCATCTCTTTTGTACCATTTCTAATACCATCAGATGTAGCAATACTGAACTCAGGCTGCACTAACCTCATCTTTAGTTTTTCACTATCGCTTCCAATTCTTTCTCTTAACTTATCGTGAATAACCTCAACCTTCTCGCGAACTCCAACATAACATTGTGAGTCACCTTTATTACCAATCACGCCAATTGAAGGTTCATGTATTAATTCGACATCTGTATTTAATTCTCTCGCAATACCATATGTTTGAGAATTTCTGCCTGGATTTCTATCAATAAGTACAATTTTTGAATTTTTCATTTTATAATCACTATAATACACTCTTAGTAAGTAATAATTTATACAATATAAATCTATAATTTAATAGTTAATCATTGTTTTCAGAAACTTTCAATCTCTCATCGATGTGACAGACTTCTCCACCACAACAAGGATCGGTGACCTGCTTGCAGCTTATACATTGGTAGTGTGACTGGACATAAATTAATCCATCTCTCGAAAAACAAAAAGGGCAAGTGTAATTGTCTCCCATTTCTATATCATTTTTAACTAGTTTGACCATTGTACTTGGAATATAGCTTCATTTCTTCTTAAAAAACTTGGTGTAAATGGGCCGTTATATGTAGCCTTTATTGGTTCACTCAATATTTTAATTCCATCATCAGAAAGCACGCTTCGAAGGAATTCAGCATGCTTTTGAAAATTAGAGTCTGACGACCTTCCTCCATATTTAATGACTGCGTAATGCCCTGCAGGAACCGTTGATATATTCACATCGATATCTGTTGGTATTGGCGTATTTTCGTGATCAAATTTAATAGGCAAATAAAATTGCATTAAATTATTTGTTTGCGTAACAGGCACAGTCATTGCGATCTTTTCTGAATTACTATTTTTCCCTGATATATAATTAAATAATTTTCGAAAACCACTATTTTGACTTGTATTATTGGTTTGCACAACAATACGCTCATTATAGTAACGTATTTCGTAGGATTCATTTGCTTGAACTACTGCGAAAGATGGTTCTTCATAGGCCATTGAGCTTCCTGTTCCACAATAAAATATAAATAAAGATAATAGTATATATAAGTACTTCATACAGAAATTACGTTTCGTTTTTGCAAACAGTTTTTTAGGTGATTTAAATTTTAATCACTAAATATTAAACATAAGCTTAAGACTTGCAATCAGTAGGACAAGTCCAAGTGTTCTTTTTATTGCCGTATGCTGAAAATAATGGACTCCAATTCGTGATCCAATTATACCACCGAATAATGCGGCTCCACCGTAGAGAGGAAGAGTTGGAGGAATCGCTGAGAGGGATGTTATATTACCCATCAAGCCAAATAAAGAATTAAAAAAAATAAATATTGCAACAGTACCACTGGCCCCCTTTGTCGTCGTCCAAGCTGCAAAGATTATTAATGGTGATAAAAATATACCACCCCCAGTTCCTGTAAGACCTGCAAGAAATCCAATAATAATGCCCGTGGTGACCGCGTAAAAAAACTTATATGGCACAGTTGGTTTTTCGTCTTCTTTTTTTACTGTAATGAAACGATAGGCGGAATACAGAAGCATCACACCAATTATTGGTTTGTAGATATTGCTCGGAAGATTTATGTATCCGCCAATAAATGCCGCTGGTATAGCCCCTATAAGTAATGGAGTCGCAAGTTTGATGTCATAAAATTTTGCCCTTACAAATTGATAACTCGTGTAGGATGATACAATTATATTAAGCGATAACGCTGTTGGTTTTATTGTGGTCACAGGAACTCCAAATATTGACATAATTGCAATATAAATAGATGCGCCGGCATGCCCAACTGATGTATATAAAATTGCGCCAAAGAATAGGCAAATACAGATTAAAATATCTACCAACTCAATCATTAAATTGTAATTTACTGATTGGGACCGGAGATGAGTGATGTAAGATTAATTTTAAATTATTTGAAAATTTTTTTAATATGAAAGTGAATACAACCTTTGAATAATCCTCTGACTTCAGCGGGTAAAAGTTCAATGATCCCATTGCATAAGCACAGTCGTCAATCAGCCTTATATTCGGCTCTTCGTCCAGCTCAATCT
>Ga0066378_10000622_pt1 | contig 14523 bp, 10 predicted proteins | sample Knorr_S23_td_DCM_FD_70947 | JGI IMG/M metagenome (GOLD analysis project Ga0066378, IMG submission 70947) | Marine microbial communities from Southern Atlantic Ocean transect - Knorr_S23_td_DCM_ad_71m_LV_A | ecosystem: Environmental > Aquatic > Marine > Oceanic | place: Southern Atlantic ocean...
ATAATATTAATCTGATCTCGAATAGTTTTGTTATAAGCAATTGTTTGATCATCAGTCCATTGCAAATTAATTGAATTATCTACGTTTTTATTTCTTAATCTATCAATAGTTTTAAACTTTTTATTTTTATTACTATATAAAACAATTTTTTTATAATTTTTTCCTTCTGTAGAAAATACATACTTATTATTTAGGGAGTTAATTTTTATATCGTCAATTTTTTTATACTTATTATTTATCTCAGCAATTATTATTGAAGAGTCATTCGGTAACAAGAAATCTTCTCTAATTTTATTACTGTAAAAATTTGACCAGTTATTTATGAAATTATCGAATGAAAGACCTAAGGAACTTGCAATTGCTTTTTCTGGGTTTCTGATAATTTTTGTAAGGTTTATAATATTTGATATTGATCCTTTTCCATATGTTACCGATATGTAGTTCCAAATACTTTGACCTATATACCCTGATTTTATTTTAGTAATTTTTTTTAATTTCTTTTTATTTTGTGTGAGAAAATAGTCCCTAATAATATTATCCATCTCAATATCCCATCCATATCCAAGAAACTTTGCAGCTCCCTCTGAAAACCAATCCGGTATTACTCTAAAAGAGGATATTCTACCAAATCTTTTTGAAAGACTAATATTTCCTCTCATCAAATCATTAATTAAAACTTTTGAAAATTTATAATCAAGATTCTTTTTAAAGGTATGTATATTATTTTCAAAAGAAATTTTAAACTGAATTTTATTATTGTAGTTAGTATTTGTATTTAAGTATTCATCAGTTTCATTTATCCCAATATTAGACTGGTTCATATCACTTTCTGAGTTAAAAATAAATACTTTAGTTTTTGTATAAGGTTGATGCCCTACAAGACTTGTCATTTTAGAAAAGTTATTTTCTAAGTGTTCAGATGCAATCTTTTCTACCTTTTCGTTATTTGAATTATAGTATATTTCAAAATTATTTGTATGTACTACATTCCATTTAAAGGATTTATATTGAATTCTGTTTTTTCCAATTTTATTATAGAAGCTATTTTGAGAAGAAACTTTAAAACTTAAAAAACTAAAAAAAAGTATTATTAAATATTTCACAATTAAAATTACGATTTGAATCTATCTATGTTTATTTCTTTATCTATAATATCATTATTTTCAATGTTATTAAATAATTTTTCTGTACAGTATGGAGCTTGGCTCACACCTTTTGAACCAAAACCATTCATAATATAAAGATTTTTTAATAGTGGATGCCTTCCAACTACTGGTCTTCTGTCTGAAGTAGATGCCCTAATACCAAATTTTTTATCTTTTAATTTAAATTTTTTATCAGTTATTTCTTTAATTTTCGATAAAAGAGAACCAATGCCCATATTTTTATAACTATTTTCGTATGTTGATCCAACATGATAGTTATTTTCTTTTAACGGTAACATAGTAATCCCTTTATTTATAATATTTTTAGTTTTAAATATAGACTCAATAAGAATACTATTGCCAGAAACTTCTTTGAGTTGAAGAAATGAAAAATATTTACTATTTTTTTCATCAATTCCAGTACACATCACAATTTTATTGCTATTAAAATTTCTCATCTTTACTCTTTTTCTATCAATTATAAATGAATTGTTAAATTCATATTTTTTATAACGATTTAATCTTTTAAAATATTTTCTTGTTTCATTGATAAATTTGTTAACATCAAGATGTCCACAATTTGTTGTTAGAACTCCATTTGAAGATCTTTCTTTTATATAATCTTTATAGTTATTATTTGCTAATCTAGCATCCCAATTATTTTGATCAGCATCGTTTTTAAAAGGTCTATATATATCTTTCTTATATAGGATTTTAGTTTTAATTTTTTTTTCTACTTTCACATAGAAATTTTCTAAACATTCAAATAATTTTTCAACATTCCATGTCTTTGTATGTCTTCTTCCAGTAATTGGGTTATAAATCCCTAGAGCGGCAGATGAAGCACAATTTTTTTTCTCAGAATTAAGAATGATGAAAGATTTATCATTGAAATATAAATTCCATGCAAAACAGGACCCTGCTATACCTTGACCAATTACTATAAATTCTATTTTTTTTGACATTTATTTTAATATCAATATTATTAATCCAAATTTGCAAATAAAAAAACTAATGCTTGAAATAAAATCATTTACTTTCAATGACTATCAGGAAAATACTTATGTCGTATCAGAAAACGGAAAGTGTATTATAATCGATCCAGGAAACTATCAAACATATGAAAATAAGGAAATTAAAGATTACATAGATGATCTTCGTTTAATACCGCAAAGCATTTTAATTACCCATTGTCATATTGATCATGTTTTAGGAATTGATTTTTTAGTGAAAGAGTTCTCAGTAAGTGTTTACATACCTGAATCGGAAATTAATTTATATAGAGATATTGAAAATTATGCTCCTTTATTTAATTTAGATAGGTATAATCATTTTAGTAGTATTAAGTTTTTAGATTTATCCAAAAAAATAATATTTGAAAACCAATCAATAAAATTATTAAATCTTCCTGGTCATTCACCAGGTCATGTAGGTTTTTTCTTTATTGAAAAAAATATCTGTTTTAGTGGGGATGTAATTTTTAAAAATTCAATTGGGCGCACTGATCTACCTGGCGGTAATTACGATACTTTGATCAGTAGTATTAAAAATGAGTTATTTTTATTAGATGATTCTTTAAAGATTTATCCAGGTCACGGACCAGTAACAACAATTTTTGATGAAAGAAATAATAATCCTTTTTTAAATTGAAAAAAAATATTCCAAATGTTTTTACCATATTAAACCTTATCCTTGGGTTATTAGCGATATCTTTTTTATTTCAAGGTCTATATACTGATTTAATAATATTTATGGTATATGGCTGCTTATTATTAGATTTTATGGATGGGTTCATAGCTAGAAAATTAAATTCTACTTCAGCTTTTGGGAAGCAACTTGACTCACTTTCTGATTTAGTTTCATTTGGAGTTCTTCCAACTTTAGTAATTTTTTTATGGATTGATGCAAATTCATCTACACCTAATCTAAAATATTTTTCATTTTTAATAATGGTGTGCTCTGCTATAAGACTTGCAAAATTTAATGTTAATGATTCAAATCAATTATCCTTCATTGGCTTGCCAACCCCGGCTAATGCATTTTTTTTTATTTCACTAATATATTATTCAAGTTGTTATAATTTGCCCTTTTCTCTATTGGGATATTGTAGTTTTTTATCTGAAGCCTTAACAGATAAGATACTTATATTTCTTATATTTCTATTTTCATATTTAATGATTTCTGATATTCAGTTTTCATCTCTAAAATTTAAAAATTACTCTTTTAAAGATAATCTAGAAGCTTACTTTTTGATTTTTGTCACGCTTTTTATTTTTTTCTTTTTTGGATACGAGTTAATATTTTTAATAATAGTACCATATGTATTAGTATCAATTTTCAGATCATTAATAAGATTAAAATAAATCAAAATAATATTCTCTAACATGAGTTAATAAATGTAATATGAGTAACTATAGTTTTGTATTGTGTTTATTTTTCCAATTTTTTATTGTTGTTGAAGGTTTTTCCAATAACTCAATATTGAATTCAGGTAATTGGTATAAAATAGGTATCATAAAATCAGGTGTTTATAAGATTGACAAAAACTTTTTGATTCAAAATAATATAAATGCCGAAAATATTAATCCACTTACCATTCAAGTTTTTGGTAGTGGTTATAATGGTCAGGTTCCTCAATTGAATTCAAAATCAAATTTAATTCAGCCTCATGAATTAAATGTTATGTTTAATGGAAATGAAGATACAAATTTTGATGATGAGGAAAGCGTATATTTTTACCTTCAGTCATCTGACAAAATATATTATGATTCACTTAATAAAATAATGGATTCTGAAAAAAATATATACACTGACACAGCTTATTATTTTATTACTTTTAATACTAATGAAAGTAAAAAAATTAAAAAAAAGATTAATAATATAAATTTTACAAATGAGAGAAATAATGCATTTTTTTATTACCATCATGAAGAAGACATATATAGTATAATTCAATCAGGGAGAGAATGGTTTGGTGATATTTTTTCAAATGGAGATCAAAAAGAAATAGAATTATTTGAATTTAATGAAAATTTAGACTTTAAAATTAAGATAGATTTAGTATCACGTTCAACGGTTGATTCTAGATTTAATATAACCTTTAATGACAATAGTATTTCAGAAATTGTAATGGATAAAATCGAAGATCAGATTTATGGTGAGAAATTTATTCTCACATCAAAAAATCTTAATAAAAAACTTTTAAATCAACAAAGTAATATCCTTAAGATAATTTATGCGGGAGACAATTCAGCAATTTCATACCTGGACAAAGTAAAAATTAATGCCTCAATACCATTAAATTATAAAGGTAAACAAACCTCATTCTATACAACTCATCAATCAGTTTCTTCATTTACAAAATATAAAATTGATTCTGATGAGAATATATATGTTTGGGATATTACTAATCCTTACAGTGTTGAGGAATATGAGGTTAATAAGTTACCAGAAAATTATTCAGTCATTATTGATGATAGATTTCATTCAAATAATATCTTATTTTCATCTAATGATATTTCTTATCCAATCTCATTTGAATCAATTTCTAATTCTAATATTCTAAATCATAATAATCCTGATTTATTAATTATCACTAACCCTTTATTTGAAAATGATGCAATAAGAATTAAGAAATTAAGAGAACAAAATGATGGCTTAGCAGTTTCTCTTGTTAGCGTTAATGATATTTATAACCAATTTTCATCTGGGAATCAGGATGTCTCATCAATCAGAAATTTTATAAAGTATACATATAATACTTCAAATAAAAACCTTAAATATGTACTGATCTTTGGGGATTGTTCCTACGACTTTAAGAATAGAGTTCCAAATAATACCAACTTTATACCAATTTATCAGTCTTATAATTCATCAAACAATATTTATAGTTACTCATCAGATGATTATTATGGTTTTCTTGAAGAAAGTGAGGGCATATGGATTGAGAGTTCTTTAGGTGATCATACTCTAGATGTGGGAGTTGGAAGAATACCAAGTAAAAATTTAAATGATTCTAAGGGGTATGTAGATAAGTTAATTCGATATTCGAGTCAAGACCAGTTAATAGGTCAGTGGAAAAAGAATATATATCTAGTAGCTGATGATGGCGACAATAATGTTCACCAAAATGATGCCGAAAATCATTTTCAATTATTGGACAGAGAGAGAGGAGATTATGATGTTAAAAAAATATACTTAGATAATTTTATTCAAAATATTGAAGATGGAGTTATTACATCATCTCAAGCAAAAAATAAGTTAAATTATGCAATTGAGGATGGATCATTTATTCTGAATTATATTGGTCATGGGAATGAGTTTTTATGGACGGAAGAAAAAATACTTGACGAAAACTCAATTTATTCATGGAAAAACAGAATCAAGCTTCCTTTATTCTTAACGGCTACTTGTGAATTTGGAAAATTTGATGATCCTCTTATTACTTCTGGCGGGGAGTTACTTTTAAATAAAGATGACGGTGGTGCGATAGCTTTACTTACAACAACAAGACCAGTCTTTTCTCAAACTAATTATAGAGTAAATAACCAATTTTATAAAAATGTATTTACCGTTGAAAATGGAACATTCTTAAGATTAGGTGAAATTTTTAGAAGGACTAAAAATAAAAGTTTGAGTGGTGCAATCAATAGAAACTTTTCTTTGCTGGGTGATCCATCTCTTCAATTGTCTTATCCTAAATATGATATTGTTGTTGATAGTATTGATACATTAAGGGCAACAGGTAAAAAGAAAATTACTGGAAAAATTATTAATATAAATAATGAGCTAGTAAGTAGTTATAATGGGAATATTTATATAACTATTTATGATAAAATATCTTCAAAATATACTCTTGGAGATGAAAGCGATCCTTATATGTTTCAAGAGTGGGATAATATTATTTATAAAGGAATTTCATCTATTTCTAATGGTGAGTTTGATTTCGAATTTATTGTTCCAAAAAATATTAAGTATACATTGGGAACTGGAAAAATATCAATGTATGCTATAGATACCTTAAATTATGATGAAGCGTTGTCTTATTCAAACTTTTTGATTGGAGGTACATCGGAGAATAATGTAAAGGACAATAGTCCTCCAGATATAGATATTTTTATTGATTCTTATAATTTTAAATCAGGTCAAACAGTTTCAAAAAATCCATTATTAATTGTTGACCTATTTGATCTTAACGGAATAAATATTACTAATACAAATACTTTTCATACAATGAGAGCAATAGTTGACGATTCAATAATAATAGCTCTTGATAATTATTTTACAAATAATATTGATGATTACCAAAGAGGTGTTATTAGGTATCCACTAGAAAATCTAATAAGTGGTAAGCATAAAATAGAAATTAAAGTTTCCGACAATTACAATAATTTATCATCTAAGACAGTTGTATTCATTATTGATAATGAAAACAAACTAAAAATAGATAATCTTATGAATTATCCTAATCCATTTACTGACTTTACAACTTTTAGTTTTGATAATGGTGAGTTTGAAGAACCACTGTCAATAAATTTAAATGTATATGATTTGAGAGGCAATATTGTATATAACTATGAAAATATATATGAATTTTCACCTGAAAAAATTGATAATATAATATGGGATGGAAAGGATTTGAATAATTATCCTTTGCCTCAAGGTATTTATATTTATAAATTGCACGTTGTAAATTTAAATAATAACGCTTCAATTCTTTTACATAAAAAACTATTCAAGAAAAAATGAGATTTTTCACAATTATTTTATTTATTTCAATTAATCAAAATCTATTTTCACAAGTTGGAATTCTTAGTGGTCAAGATACTTCGAGGAGGCCAATAATAACTGCTGTTCCTTTCTTATTAATATCTCCTGATTCCAGAGGTTCAGCTATGGGGGAAACTGGAGTAGCGACATCGCCAGATGCTAATTCGATTCACTGGAATAATGCTAAGCTATCATTTATTGATAAGAAATATGGTTTTGGTCTCTCTTATGTACCTTGGCTGGGAAAAATTGTTGATGATATGTCAATCTCTTATCTTTCTGGATTCTATAAAATTGATGAGGTTCAGGCTGTTGGTTTAACTATGAAATATTTTGATTTAGGAGAAATACAGCTTACAGATAATCAGGGTCTTTCTCTTGGTATTGAAAACCCAAAAGAATTAAGCTCAGCATTTACTTACTCAAGAAAACTAACAAATAATTTATCCTTAGGAGGAACTGCAAGGTATATTTGGTCAAACCTTACAGGTAGTATTTCAAACTATTCGGACGCAAAAGCTGGGAATAGTTTTTCTGTAGATTTAGGATTTTATTATAATAAAGAAATAACAATTACTAATAGAACATCTGAATTATCTTTTGGAACACATATTTCTAACATTGGAGGAAAAATTACTTATGGAAGTTCTAAAAGTTTAGATTTTATACCAGCTAATTTGCGTTTTGGTACATCTCTTAAAACCTTTTTAGATCAGTATAATTCTATTACACTAGCATTTGATTTAAATAAATTAATGGTTCCATCACCTCCAATATATGAAATTGATCAAAATGGTGACTATGTAATTGACCCCCAAACAAATGAACCAAAAATTTTAAAGGGAAAAAATCCTAATAGGTCAGTTTTGAGTGGTATGTTTTCCTCATTCTCTGATGCTCCTGATGGTTTTAATGAAGAAATTAAGGAAATCACATTCTCTTCTGGTTTAGAGTACTGGTACAGAGATTTTTTTGCTCTAAGGAGCGGATACTTTTTTGAAAATAGAGATAAAGGTGGTAGAAGGTTTATTACTCTTGGTGCAGGTATCAAATATAATAATCTTGGCGTAGATTTTTCCTACCTTTCAACTATAGATAACGATCACCCTCTTGCTGAAACTATGAGATTTTCAATCTCATTTTTATTTGATAAAGATGAATCTTTTGATTCCCCTGGAAATTAATTGGTTATTGTAAGACCTATTTTATTAATTCCATTTAACTCATTTTTTCTCATAGAATGCTTAACTAAAAAAGTATATTCAGAATCAATCAGCATATTATCAGCTTCTAAAATAACGGAATCTTTTACGAAATATTGAAAAGTTCCTGAACCTAGTGGATAACCATATTTTTTTTCAAATAGTTGATATTCAAGCATTCGTGATTTAATAATATTTTTATTAGAGTCCAAAAGAGAGTATGATGTATAAAAATTTTGAAAGGGATAATCATTATTGTATGATAAACTTAAATTGAATTTTAAATTTTCTTGGGATTTATTTTTGAAATTAAAAACGATAGATGAATCTGCATACCAAATATTATCTCTGAATGTGTAGTAGTTACTATAAACAGTATTATTTTGACATGAAAAAAATAAACTCAAAAAAGATATAAAAATGATTAATCTCATTATAATTTTTAAATTAAATCTTTACCTATATCTCTTCTGAAATATTTATTTTTCCAAGATATATTATTAGCAATTGTATATGATTTTGAGAGTGCATCTTCAATAGTTTCCCCAAACCCTGTAGCAGCAAGGACCCTTCCTCCATTACTTTCTATATTTCCTTTATTATTTTTGGTCCCAGCATGAAAAATTATTGATTCATCGATTTCTTCTAGGTTATTTATTTTATCACCTTTTTTATATGAATTGGGGTAACCATTAGAAGCAAGAATTACAGTTGAGACAAATTTATTCAATGATTTAATTTTTATTTTATTAAGTTCACCATCAATACATTTTATAATTACTTCAAGCAGATCATTTTCAATTCTTGGGATTACAACTTGGGTTTCCGGATCACCCATTCTAACATTATACTCAATAACATATGGTTCTCCGCGAACATTCATTAGACCGATAAACAAGAACCCTTTGTATTCAATCTCATCTGTCTGAATACCTTCTATTGTTTTCTTTATAATTTTTTCTTCTACTTTTTTTAAGAAGGTTTCATTTGCAAAGCTTACTGGAGATATGGCTCCCATTCCACCAGTATTTGGTCCAGTGTCTTTTTCACCTATTCTTTTGTAATCTTTTGCTTCTGGAAGCATAACATAATTTTTGCCATCAGTTATCACAAAAACAGATAACTCAATTCCATCAAGAAATTCTTCTATCAAAACATTTTTACTGGCGTCACCAAATTTTTTATCAATCAACATACTATGAAGTTCTTTGATTGCTTCATCTTTATTATCAATAATTAGTACTCCTTTCCCGGCAGCTAATCCATCAGCTTTAAGAACATATGGAGCAGATAAACTTTTGATGAAATCTACACCATTATCAAATGTCTCTTGTGAGAATGTCTTAGATGCACCACATGGGATATTATTTCTAAACATAAAATCTTTAGAAAAGTTTTTACTCCCTTCAAGCTGAGCACCTTTTTTACTGGGCCCAAATATTTTTATTTCATTTAAATCCTTATCATTATTTATAAAGTCAACAATTCCATTAACTAAAGGATCTTCAGGACCAACTATTACTAAATCTATTTTCTTATCTAAAATAAAACTTTTAACCTCATGGAAATTATTAATATCTATATCGATGTTGGTTCCAATTTTATCAGTTCCTCCATTACCAGGAGCTATATAAATTTTATTACATAGACTACTTTTTGAGATTTTCCATGATAGGGCGTGCTCCCTTCCCCCAGAACCTAATATAAGAATGATCATAGCTCAAAAATATTATTAATAAATTTATATTTGCTTATTAAAAATAAATAAATGAAAAAAGTTGCAATAAGTGGTTATTTTGATCCTATTCATGTCGGTCACTTAGAATATATTAGTCTATCGAAAAAGCTTGGAGATTATCTGATAGTTATAATTAATAATAATCATCAGTGTACCCTAAAAAAAGGAAAACACTTTATGGATGAGAACGATAGAGCAAAGATACTTGAAGCAATTGAGGGTGTTGACGAAGTATTTATCTCAATTGATCAAGACAGGACTGTATGCAAAAGTCTTGAAAAAATCAGACCAGATATCTTTACTAATGGTGGTGATAGACATAATAAGGAAATTCCAGAGGCTATAGTATGCAAAAAATATGGAATTGAATTACTTGATGGTCTTGGAAAAAAAATTAGAAGTAGCTCTGACCTTACTGGTTTAAAATCAAATTAATTCCTTTGGCGTACAGATTCGAATAAAATTACTGCTGAACTAGTAGCAACATTTAATGAAGATACTTTTCCAAACATTGGTATTTTTATGATTTTATCACTTAATTCTAGTAAACTATTTGAAATTCCATCCTTCTCCGATCCTAAGATTATGCATGCAGGAATGTTAAGGTTTACTGAGTATATATCCTCTTTACCCTTTTCTGAACATGAAAATATTTTTAATCCACTATCCTTTAATTTATTGACTTCATCTACTAATCTATTTGACTTACAAATCGGAATATAATTGATTGCACCAGCTGAAGATTTGACAGTATCACTTGATATAAGTGCTGTTTCTTTCTCAGGCACAACTATGGCATCCACCTGTGAAGCTTCAGCAACTCTTGTAATTGCTCCAAAGTTTCTTGTGTCAGTTATTCTATCTAAAATTAAAATAAGTGGGTCTTTGCCAGATTCATAACACCTATGAACTATTTCATCAAGGGGTTGATAACTTATTGGAGAGGTCACACAAATTATTCCTTGATGATTTTTTCTTGTCATTCTATTAAGTTTCTCTTTTGGAACAACAGATATATTTATTTTTTTTTTTGAAAACTCTTTGACTAGTGATATAAGTTCATTGGAAATATTTTTTTGAATAAATATCTTTTCAATAGTTTTCCCAGATTTTAATGACTCAATGACAGGTCTTCTTCCAAAGATTATATCTTGATTTTTCATTTATTTTAATTTTAATATTGATTTGATTAAATCAAATTTTTTTTCACTTGGCAACGATTGTCTTTTTGAATAGTTTATAAGCCATTCTACCTCTAATAAATTATTTTTTTTAGCTTCTTTAATTTGATCTATAAATTTATTTGCTAATTCTTCTCCTTTTGATTCTTTTATTGCTTCATATCCAAGAATATAATTAAGATTTATTTTGTCAATATTTTCTTTTGAATAACTAACTATTTCATCAAGAAAAAACTTATGATTTGGTTTGCCTAATTTTTTATAACATATGTACAATAAAAAATTTTGAATTCTTTCGTCAGGTTTATAAGGTTTCCCAACCCCTAACTCCTCAGGCCATAATTTAGATTTTATAATTAATTTAATTGCATCATCAATTTTTCCATCATCAATTTTTTTTATTGCAGAGTTAAAATATGCTTTTTCATAAAGTTCCCTTCCTTCACCGGCATGTTCGTATGGTAGTATCTTTAAATTTTCTAAGACATTAATTGCTTTTTCATACTGATTAACATTTAAAAGTACTTTAATATATTCCATACCTATCATGTAATTACTTTTATTTCTTTCAAATTCTGTGCGTAATACTTTTCTTGCTTCGGAAAATTCATTTGAGTTTTGTAAGCTCCTTCCATATTCCAATACTGCTCTCCAATTTTTTTTATTAATCATATAAGCTTTTTTAATATCATCATTATATGATGCGACATTAGAACCTTCCATTAAGGATGCCCTAGATAGATAAAAGTTTTCATTATTAGGTATATCACTTAATTCTTTAAAAAGTTTTCTTGATTCATCATGTCTTCCCTTACTCCACAAATTAAGTGCTAGAAGATAATCCACCTTCCAATTAGATATGTTATTTTTAGCCCATTCTAATACTTTAATTGTTTCTCTTCTGAAAGGAAATATAAAATTGATACTGTTTGATTTAACTAAATTATCAAGTTTTTCTTTATTATTTGATATATATGATATCCATAAATCATTTGTTAGGTGCCTAGGCCCATTCACTAATATCATTTGGGCTTCTTTAGTCTGATTTAAATTAAAATATCGAATAGATAATTCAAGAAATGTTTCATTTCTAAGTTCTGATCTGTGTGAATTAATGAATTTAGTTTTATTTATCTCATTAGGATCTATGAGAAATTTTTCGAAACTCAGAATATGATGAATTGGATCTATACTTTCGATTTTAGTCAATATTTTTTGATGGTCTTCTTTATTTGAAAGTAATCTATTTGAAATAGCTAATACCTCTAGGCTAGAGATATTATTACTATTGTATTCTAGTGATTTATTTGAATAAGATATTGCAGCCTCGTAATCTTTTTCAATTAAACTTATCTCAGCTATTTTAGATAATGCATTTGATCTATACTTAATTGAGCGAGATGCCCATCCGAGTGACTCTTTACTGTTTATATAATCTCCTATTTCTTTGTAAATAATTCCTGCAATATAATTAAGAGACGGGTTGTATGTATCTATACTGAGTCCAGAGTAAATAATATCAATAGCTTTCTTATATTCTCCATTTCTATAATGTATTTCTCCTAGGTAAGATATTGCATCAGTATGATAGGGATCTTCTTCAATTATTTTTTTAAGTTTTTCCTTAGCTTTATCAAAATCTCTGTAACTAATATCTTGTATGGCGGAATTAAAAAGACTTTGATTTGTTTCTTTGATTTTTAAAGTATGAGAGCTAAATGATCTTTTTATTAATTTTTTGTTGATTGTTTCGTAATCAATTTTTAGATCATTTATTTTGACTCTGAAATTAATACCCTCATTAATTTTAAATTTCATTTTATAAACATCCATGGGTTGAAGGTTGACATTTTCCTCAAGATATTTTTTATCATCAAGAAGGATCTGAATTTTACCATTAAAATTTATAAATGGATTAAGGTTTAAAGTTGTACTATCTTCATCTCTTATAATATAGATAGCTCCATACTGAGAAGCATCGGAAATTCCTCCAATCTCTTTTACTGGAAACCAAGACTCTTGCCAAATATCGATACTGTTGGGTTCAAAACTCACATTTGATATTGGATTTACATCTCCAGATGGTAAATACTGTACGAATAATCTTCCTGCTTGAAACTCGATATACTGTCCATCAGTATCTGTTAGTAGATCCTCCCAAATTCCACCTGATCTTGACTGAGACCATAACCATAATTTTTGTCCAGGGATATCTTCGTAGTTACCCCAGTGACCGTATCCATATCCACTATTTTTATAATATCCACCAAAAAAATCATTGAATTCTCCAACTACATGGTATGACTTGCTAGGACCAAAATTATTTTGGTTATACTTAGATAAGTTTTTTCCACCTTCATTGATAGGCCAATTATTACTCTTACCGCTGTGTTCAAGATATGCATTACCTGGAGTAAAGAATTCAAGGTCATTTGCTGCGGGTGCAGCAGCAGTCATCCAATTATAGTATGATTGATGTAATGGTGTTGGGTTATACCATACAGCTTCTGTAAAAAATCCAGCATAATCTTTTGGTAGGTTAATTTTAACTCTCCATTGTGTTCTTGACGGTAAATCAATATTACCTACTATGCATGATACACTTCCGTCTTCATTTTCTTGAATAACATAATCGACGGGAGTTGCTGTTGATGGATGATGTCCAATTAAACCAAAATTAAATTCAATTCCTCCAGAGGTCCAAGGTCCTCTCATCGATATGTTTCTATACTTAACAACCTCGTTTCTATAAATGAACTCATTTCCTGTTGACTTTTCTATTGCTCCCCAAACTTTACCACCAACCTCTGGCATTACAAAAACCTGTACATAATCATTCTCAAGTTCAATAATTTTAAATTTTTTTTGTTCTGAATTTAAATCATAACCATCAAATGTGAAATATGGATATATCTTAGGGTTTTTAGATAGAATTGGAATTGGATTAGGATCACTAAAATCATAGGTAAGAAGACTTTTATCGTACTCCATAATTTTTGATTGGGAGAATAGATAATTTATGCTAATTAGTATTATCAGTAAATAAGTAAATGTTTTATCTCTTATTTTTTTCATAAAAAACATATTTTAATATACTAAAATATTTAGATAACTAATGGTTATACAATTACAGAATGAGTAAATAAAAATTTATTAGTATTATTTTTGTGTCATGTCAATTTTTACAACAGAAATTACATCTGACAGGATACCTTCTGATAATCCTCTTCATCACAGACTTTTAAGTGCATATTATTTAGCTAAAAATTATATTGATGGAGATGTACTCGAATTAGGATGTGGTGAGGGTAGGGGTATAGATGTTATACTAAAGAAGTCAAAGACATTTACAGCGATAGATAAAATTAAAGATGCAGTTGATGCGCTTTCAGCAAAATACCCAAAACATAATTTTTCGTCAAAATTATTTCCTCCAATGGGATATATTGAAGACAAATCATTCGATACCATTATCTCTTTTCAGGTCA
>Ga0066378_10000623_pt1 | contig 14522 bp, 11 predicted proteins | sample Knorr_S23_td_DCM_FD_70947 | JGI IMG/M metagenome (GOLD analysis project Ga0066378, IMG submission 70947) | Marine microbial communities from Southern Atlantic Ocean transect - Knorr_S23_td_DCM_ad_71m_LV_A | ecosystem: Environmental > Aquatic > Marine > Oceanic | place: Southern Atlantic ocean...
GAATATCTATCTAGAGTAAAGAAAAAATCATTTATTCTTTCCACTTTACTTACACCTCTAATATTCCCCTTTTTTATTGCTATTGCTGTTTTTTTACTAGGAAGTGATGATGAAGATAAAAGGATAATATCTTTACTTGATGGAAAGAATCTAATCGGAGACACATTAAAAATTGGTAATAATATTATATTACCAACCGACGAAACTTTAGAGGACTTACAATCTAAAGTAACAAATGGTGATATATATGGAGTCTTATTAATTCCAGATTTTGATATTTATGATCCAAAAGGAATTAATTTTTATTCAAAAAATATTCCAAGTAGTGATTTTGTTTTCGATATAGAAGATATTATGGAGGAGAGGATAAGAAATCTGAAAATACAAGAATTAAAACTAGATAAAGAATCGTTAGATAAATTAGATACAAGAGTATCAATGGATACTTACAGTATTGAGGAAAGTTCTTCATCTGATTCCTCAGAGATAGATATAAAAAAATCTAGTTCTGGTCTTGCCTTTGGTCTAGGATATTTTAATGGTTTTCTAATATATATGTTTGTATTCATCTATGGCAGTTTTATATTACAATCAGTATTAGACGAAAAAACTAGTAAGGTTGTAGAAGTTATTGTTTCATCTGTTAAGCCAACTCATCTTATGATGGGTAAAGTCCTTGGTGTAGGTGCTGTCGCATTTACTCAAATATTTATATGGATAGTTTTAGTTTTTTCTATATCAACCTTTACAAGTATTTATTTTGGTATAGATTCAGTAGAAACCTCTCAAATAGTAGCCTCTGAACAAGAAATTGATAAGTCAAAGGAGATGGTAATGGGTTTTTATGAAATGTTTGCTTCTGTTGATATCAAAAAAATTATAATTGTTTTCTTAATCTATTTTATGGGTGGATTTTTTCTATATGGTGCATTTTTTGCAGCAATAGGTTCTGCGGTTGACAACTTACAAGATGCAAGCCAGTTTACACTCCCAATATCCTTACCTATAATTGGTAGTTTAATGTTTATGGCTGTTATATTAGAAAATCCCGAGGGAAATGCGTCTATATTTCTGAGTATGTTCCCTTTAACATCTCCCATACTTATGATGGCACGTTTATCCTTTGGTGTTCCCGACTGGCAATTATTTTTATCTATTATCTTTTTAATTATAACAGTAATATTTGCTCTTTGGTTTGCTGGTAGAATTTATAGGGTAGGAATTTTGACATCTGGTTCTAAAATAACCTATAAAGTCCTTTGGAAGTGGTTTTTGATGAAAAATTATTAATTATACATATGTTTAATACTTTAATAGTATTTGTATGTAAAATTTCGGCAAATAAGCTTTAAAACTCAATTAAGTGATTTATTTATTATTTATAAACTTATTTTTTGACTATTTGTTCTTTAAGAATAATAATGGATGGAAATCATTATTTAATGGAAAAAATTTAAGAGGTTGGGAAATAAAAATTAAGGGTTCAAAACTCGGTGAAAATGTAAATAATACCTTTAAGGTTCATAATGGTAATCTTAAGGTCTCCTATGAAAATTATAATTCCTTTAAAGATAGGTTTGGTCATATATTTTATACAAAGGAGGAATTTAAAAATTATAGGTTAAAGCTTAGTTATAGATTCACAGGTAACCATTTAGAAGGAGCTCCTGGTTGGTCTATCAAAAATAGTGGGATAATGCTTCATTGCCAACATCCTAAAACAATGTTGATAGATCAAGAATTTCCTGTTAGTGCTGAAACACAATTACTTGGAGGACTGGGAGATGGAGAGAGACCTACAGCAAATATTTGTACTCCTGCAACAGATGTTGATATAAATAATAAATTAGCAGAATTTCATTGTATTAATTCAAATTCTAAAACATTTGATGATGATGATTGGGTTCAGGTTGAGGTAATAGTTTATTCTGATTCGATTGTACATCATTTAATACATGGAGATACAGTTTTGACCTATACAAATATTAGAGTTGGTGGTGATGAAGTACCTGATAATTACCTCAATAAGATTGATCAAAAATTGTCTAAGGGATATATTTCTTTACAATCAGAAGGTCATCCTGTAGAATTTAAAGATATTATGATTAAGAAATTAAAAGATTAAAATCATTAAAATATTGTGTTTAATAAATTTTTATTTTTTATAATAATTTTATGTTCTTGTAATAAAAGTTCTATTAAAATGCTTCATAAATCTAATTTTATTGATAAAATAAAGAATAAAAACACAAACTTGTATACTCTTAAAAATGATAATGGAGTAATATGTGAAATAACAAATTACGGAGCTAGAGTTGTTAGTTTATGGGTCCCAGATAAGGATGGTAACTTTGATGATATTGTTCTTGGATTATCAAGTTTAAAAGATTATCTAAAATCAGAGGAAAGGTATCTGGGTGCCACAGTTGGAAGATATGCAAATAGAATAAATTCAGGAAAATTTTCAATAGATGGAGAAGTCTATGAATTAGTAAAAAATAATGGTAATAATCATCTTCATGGAGGTAAAAAAGGTTTACACGATGTAGTATGGGATGTTATTAACCATAGTAAAAATAAAATACAATTAGAGTATTTCTCAAAAGATATGGAGGAGGGGTATCCAGGGAATCTAACAATCAAGTTAATATATGAATTAACTGAAAAAAATGAATTGAGAATTTCATATTCTGCTAGAACTGATAAAAAAACCCACGTCAATTTAACTCATCACTCTTTTTTTAATTTGAAGGGAGCTGGAATTGGCTCTATCGAAGATCATTATGTTTATATAAATTCAGAAGAATTTTTACCAGTAGATTCAGGTCTAATACCAACTGGCGAGAAAAGAAAAGTAGATAAAACACCCTTTGATTTTAGGAAAGAAAAGCAAATAATTAATAATATAGACGAGGCTTATGATCAAATTAGTATTGCAGGTGGGTATGACCATAACTTTGTCCTAGATAATGAAATGAGTATCAATATTTTATCAGCTAGAGTATATGAAAAAAAATCTGGCAGAGTTTTAGAAGTTTATACAAATGAACCTGGAATACAATTTTATAGTGGAAATTTTCTTAATGGAAAAACTATAGGAAAGGGAGATATTCCATATAAATTTAGGTCAGCTTTTTGTCTTGAAACCCAACATTACCCTGATACTCCAAATAACTCAGATTTTCCCTCCACTTTACTCATTCCTGAAAATGAATATATCTCAGAGTGCATTTATAAGTTTTACACTAGATAAGTTTTTTAAAAAATTCCCACAGCATAGTACATCTTTCTCTTAATCTACCATTAAGTCCATGATTACCATTTTCTATTCTTTTAAATTTAATGGTGTTATTATTTTTACAATTATTGTATGTAAAAATACTATCCTGGCCTACTAAATTTAATGAATAATTTAAATTACAGTTAAAAGCTTCTGCCCAATTTTTAGCACTATCGTGAGCTGACTTAAATGTATGACCTACATCTGAAATACCACCCTCATAAGGTATTGTTTCATCATCAGAACCACATATTTGATATACAGACATTGGATTTGTTGTGTTTGATGGATTTTGTCTCGTCAGTAATTGGGATGAGAGGGGTGCTATACCTTTAAAAAAATTAGTTTTTAAACCAAGTTCATTTACCATGGCAGCACCATTTGAAGTTCCTATTGCAAATATATTTTCTGTGTCTAGATTTCTGTATTCTTTTAATTTTTCTATAATCATATTTACGAATTCAACATCATCTGCATCTGATCTTTCTTCTCCAAGATTCCAAGATTTTTTATAACCCTGGGGATATACTCCAATAAATTCTTCAGCATTAACTAAGGTTGATAGAACAAAACCACTTTCTGCATCATTTCCACTTCCATGGAAGAAAAACATAATGGGATATTTATTATTTTGTTGCTTTTCAGGTGCATGTATTATTACTTTTCTAGAGACACTATTACCACTAATCTCTTGTGTAATAAAAATTTCTTTGATTCCAATAATTATATTATTTATAATTATTTCTTCTGAATTATTTTCTTTACAAGATTGGATTAGATATAGAAAAAGTATAATTAATGTACTTTTTTTCATCATTTAAATTTCATTTTAATTTTTTTATACTGTTGAATTTAAAATATTTTTTGATTTTTCAGTAACCTAGTTAATTATAAATTGTTTATATGTTATAATATAAAGAGTTGGACAAAAATAAAATTAACATTTATTGGTTTAAAAGAGATTTAAGATTGATAGATAATGAGGCACTTTATAATGCTACAAAAGATAGTTATCCTATTTTACTTGTCTATTTTCTAGATTCTGAGTTAGTAAAAGATAAACATTATAGTGACATACATTGGAATTTTGTTAAACAGTCAATTTTAGATATTAATAAAAATTTTAAGAAACCTATGGTCCTTTTTGTTAAATGTCATACTTTAATTGGACTACAAAAATTAAATGATTTATATAATATTAACGCGATTTATTCTCATTATGAATCAGGTATAGACAAAACATATTCTATTGATAAAAAGGTAAAACTATTTTGTGATAGTGAAGGGATAAAATGGTTTGAATACTCTAAAAACGGAGTAAAAAGAGGACTCAATAATAGAAAAAATTGGATTAAAGAATGGAACAAATATGTAAGAAGTGAAATTTGTAATCCAATAATTAATGATACTAAATTTCTGGATCCTGACCTTATAGATTTGCCATTTAATAAACCATCTTTAAAAACACCTTCAAGCACTGATATTCAAAGAGGTGGAACTGAGTTAGCATTAAAATATCTTAATTCATTTTTAGATAATAGAATATCAGAGTATACAAAAAATATATCTAAACCATATGAGTCCAGAGTTTCATGTAGTAGGTTATCTCCATATATTTCTTGGGGTAATATTTCAAGTAGATATATATGGCAAAGAGCAAAAAAGGCATATAGTACTGATAAAAATAAGTTCCAAGTAAATTCTTTTTTATCTAGACTAAGATGGAATTCACATTTTATTCAGAGATTTGAGATGGAGCCGAGAATTGAATTTGAAAGTGTGAATAGAGGGTATAAAAAATTAAAAAAACCAATTAATCAATTATTTATTGATGCATGGGAGAGAGGTTTAACAGGTTATCCTCTAGTTGATGCATCGGTAAGATGTCTCAGGCAAACTGGATATCTTAATTTTAGAATGAGATCTATGATTGTTTCATTTTTTACTCATCATCTGTGGCAGCCATGGCAAGAAGCATCTCATTTTCTTGCTAGAAATTTTTTGGACTTTGAACCAGGGATTCACTATTCTCAGTTACAAATGCAGGCTGGGGAAACAGGCGTGAATACAATCAGAATATACAATCCTTCAAAAAATGCAATTGAGAGAGATAATAATGGATTATTTATAATCAAGTGGTTGCCTGAACTTTCAAAAATTCCTATACCTCTTATTTTTGAGCCATGGAATATGTCAGAAATGGAGGAGAGGCTTTATGAGTGTAAGTTAGGAAAAGATTACCCTAAACCAATAGTCAATATCATTAATACTAGAAAATATGCCTCTGATAATCTTTGGAGTATGCGAAAAGATGAGAAAGTTAGGGTTGAGAGGAATAGAATATTGTCAAAGCATATTAACAATTAAAAATTTTCATAACTAAACCAAACATTCAGATAGAAATTGATGTATGTTATTAAATATTGTATAATAAGCAACTAATCAGTATAAATTGAAATATAAAAAATTAGTATTATTTTTTTTAGTTATTTTTCTAGTCTCGTGTGAAGATAATTTTAATAAAAGAAACAAGTACTTAATAACAATCAGAAATATACCTGACGGATCTGGATCTACCATCTTAAAATCGGGTTTTTACGATAAAAATTCTGAACTTTCAATAGAGGCAATACCAACTGATGATTATACTTTTTTGGAATGGACCGGATCAATCAGTGGAAGTACAAACCCTAAAAAATTTATTTTAAATAATAATTTTGAAGTAAACGCAAATTACTCCCTTAATGATGAGGATGGGGACGGTATTAGTGATAGACTTGACCAATGCCCAGAAACAAAGGAACAAAATCATGTAGATGAAAATGGATGTTGCGTAGAGGCTAATAACGTGCAATTTAGTAAACTAACTAATTTACCTCAACCTGCAGCCTACAATTCATCTGCATCATCTGGTTCCTATATTTATTTATCTAAAGGTGTTATTATAAATTCTGATAACATTATTGAGAGAACCCCAAATGTATATCGATATGATATAAATAATGACTTTTGGGAAACATTTGTATCAGATGCATTACCTGTTTCGTATGGTGCAAGTGAGATTATTGGTTCTAATTTATACTTATTTAATGGTAAAAATTTTCCTATAGTTAACGATAAAGTATTGAATGACACAGTTGAAGTAATTAATCTAAATGATAGATCTATTAGAAGAGACATAATAAATCCATATCCTGTTGTTCAGAGTGGGAGTGCAGTATGGAATTATACTAATATTATTTTTTTTGGAGGTAGAAATTTGTCAGGTTGTTCAGATAATATTGTTAAATATGATATAATCTCAAATTCCTTTAAGATAATAGGTAATATTCCTTTCCCTATTTGTAATGCAAAAGGAGAAGTTTTTGGAGATAAATTATACATTGTTGGAGGAGATTTGGATTATGATTCATCTGATAAGGTTTTAATATTTAATCTCATTACAAAAGAGTGGGAGGATGAGATTATTTTACCAATGAAAATATCTCATCATACAACATCAATTTATGAGGATAAAATTTTAATTAAAGGTGATTTTAATATATTAAACCTATTTGCTGTATTTGATATTGAATCTCTCTCATTTAGATCGATAGAAAGTAATGTTATTGATTCAAGATATTTAACTTCTCAGATTGTAAATGGTATTTTCTATGTAATAGGAGGAAATCAAACTTCAAACTATTCTACAATGATTAATAATTTTCAGTCTCTAGATTTAATAACTAAAGGATATTTCTGTTATTAAATTATATAAAAAAATTAAAAACAACTCTTTTTTTAGAATCTGAAATTCATTACCTAAATTTGTGGAATTAATTTTAAATTATATAATTATGAAATCATTACTATTTATACCTTTATTTTTTGTGTCTATTCTTGGTTTTTCGCAGATAAAAACACCATCTGCAAGTACTAGCTCTGAGATTAATCAAATGGTTGGACTTACTGAGATTGGAGTTAAGTATAACAGACCTTCAAAGAAAGGTAGAGAAATATTTGGAAATTTAGTTCCATTTGGAAAGTTGTGGAGAACGGGTGCAAATAGTAGTACAACAATTAGCTTTTCATCAGATGTAGAGTTATCAGGTGTAAAGATAAAAGAAGGTAAATATTCTGTATTCTCCATACCAAATGAAAATGATTGGGAAATTATACTTTATTCTGATTCAGACCTATGGAGCGTTCCTAAGGACTGGGATGAGTCTAAAGTTGTATATAAGTCATCATACGAAGTATCTAAACTTAATTCAGGAAATAATATTGAGACATTTACTATTTCATTAAATGATATTACAAACAATGACGCAAACCTAATTTTTGCATGGGATGATACGTACGTCAAAGTCAAAATTGATGTTCCGACCCGTCAAATGGTTGAGGAGAGCATTTCTAAAGTAATGGGCGGATCTCCAAAGGCTTCAGATTACTATTCAGCAGCAGTATACTACAGACAAGAAAATGTTAAACTAGATGTTGCTATGGGTTGGATGAACAAAGCTATGGAAATGACAGAAAACCCTAGGTTTTTTCAGTTAAGGCAACAAGCTTTAATTTTAGCTGCTAATGAGATGTATGAAGAGGCTGTAAATGTTTCACGTAGATCATTAAGATTATCAATTGATGCTGATAATCAAGATTATGTAAAAATGAATAGAGAATCTATAGCAGACTGGTCTAAAAAGCTTTAATATAAAAAAAACAGATATTCTTAACTCTATTTTTATAAGTAAATGATTACTGTTTGAAAATAGCTAATGGGGTTATTAAAAAATTTACTTTATAGTGCATCTAGTGAAAAAATGCTTAATTTTTTTACTGATCAAACAATATTCACTTATTATCATACAGTTAATAATGAAAAACTCAATTATTTAGATAATCTATTTTCATTTAAAAATGAAAAACATTTTAAAAATGATATTGAACTTTTATTAAATAATTATCAGCCTTTAAATCCAGATTTTTTTCTAAAAGATTTTAAATATAATCAAATACCAAAAAACCATTTTCTTTTAACTTTTGATGATGGATTAAGCCAAATTTTTGATGTGGTAGCGCCTATTTTATATGAGAAAAAAATTTCAGCTATTTTTTTTGTGAACCCACATTATATTGATAATAAGAATTTTTTTGTAAGACATGTAATAAGTGTTTTAATAGATATTATATTAAATAATAAGTACGATAAAGAAATTATTCAAGAAATTAATTATTTACTAAGTTTAAAAAAAAGCAGTTCAAAAAGTCTTCTAATAAATGATCTTAAAAAAATAAATTTTGATTCTGAAAATATTTTATTAAGAATTACTGAATTACTGAAAGTAGATATAAATACAGAATTAAAGAAAAAAAAACCATTTATTTCAAAAAATCAAATTAAAGAAATGATAGATATGGGGTTTTATTTTGGTGGACATACAATGACTCATCCCAGATTAAATACGATTAATTATAATGATCAAAAAAAGGAAATTATTGATTCAATTAATTGGTTAAAACTAAATTTTAAAATCAATTATTCTTTTTTTGCTTTTCCATATACTGACAGAGGAATATCAAAAAAACTTATAAAATCAATTTTTAAATATGATAATTCATCAATAGTTTTCGGAAATTCTGGTTTGAAGAAGGATTTTGATGAAAGAATAATTCAAAGATTTTCTCTTGAAAAACCAAATCAAAATACATCTAAACTTATTGTTTCAGAAAATTTATATAAATTTTGTAATAAACTGATTGGAAATTATAATATATCTAGAAATTGATAAAAAAAATCTTAAAAAAAAATATTCCAGAATTATTAAATGATAATAAATTTTGGAGTAATTCATTTCTTTCTATTACAAAACATAGGTTATATTCTCATTACTTAAATCCATGTCTGGATGATAATGACGTAGTTTTACTATTAGCATTAAAGAATGGAGAAATTGTTGGTTATATGGGTGTATTTGTTGATTATATAAACATTGAAAAAAAGAATGTGAAAGTAGGTTGGTTATCGACTTGGTGGGTTCATCAAAAAACAAAAGGTTCAGGAATTGGAAGATCTTTACTTATTTCAATGTATGAAAGTTTTAAAGGAAGAATAGGTGTTTCTCAGTTCACTCCTCTTGCAAAAAGGGTTTATGATAGATCAGGTTATTTTCAGACACTTCAAAAAAATTATGGATATAAATTTGTATTTAGAAGTAATTTAGATGTTGTATTTCCATTAATTAATAATAAATTTAATAGAGTTAGAGGTCTTTTATCATTCTTTGATTTTATTTTAAATATACCTATCAATATTAAAATTGTTTTTCATAAAATTAATTTGAAAATAAATAAGGATATTAAATTAGAATATGTGAATTCTATAGATAAAAATTTGAATGATTTTATTGAAAAGCACTCATCAAATTATTTATCAAAAAAAAATATTAACTTTTTTAATTGGTTAAAAGCTTATCATTGGGTTCAAGAATCACCATTAAAAAGTTATACAACTTATAAGGATTATTTTTTTTCTATGAATTCTGAAAAGTTTAATATCTACTTTTTAAAGATTTATAAATTAAGTGAATTAATTGGATTTTTAGTATTGCAAAGAAAAGATCATCAATTAAAGGTACTTTTTGTTTATTATGATAAATCTTATAGCAATTATATTTCAAAAATAATATTGCTTCACTGTTTTAAATTAAAAGTCAAAGAATTGATTTGTTATGATGATCAAATTAATATAAAAATTAAACATTCATTTAATTTTATTTATTACCGATCAAGGCTGAAAGAATCAATTATTTCAAAAAAATTTGGTGATATTGACTTTTCAAAATATAATATTAATCTCGGGGATGGAGATTGTTGTTTTGCTTAAATATCAAATAAATCTTAATACTGTTCAAAAGAAATTAGCTTAATTATTCTACTATTTTCTTAGATAAATCTTTAATTCTTTTTAATAGAATTGGCATAGAAGGGTAACGTATTCCATGTCCATATCCATCTAGTTCCATAATTTCTACGTTTGGATGTCCGACTACCTTAAGCATTCTCATCATGTAAGCATTCTCTTCGTATCTACCAAGCATTTCGAGATCTCTATTACCTGTTATAAGTAATATAGGTGGCGCGTCATTTCTGATATGAAATAAAGGGGCATACTTATCTATTATAGGTTGTGTACCACTAATTCCCATTTCATCCCTGACAGTAAAATGTGTTATTGTGTGTCCAGTCAAAGGAATTAGTCCTGCAATATTATTTGCGTCAATACCGAAATTTAATAAGTAACTTTTATCTAATCCAATCATACTTGTTAGATAACCTCCTGCTGAACTTCCTGATACAAAAATTAGGTCTTTTCTTCCTCCATACTTTTCAATATTATTAAAAACCCAAGCCACAGATGCTGCTGCATCTTCAATATATGTTGGTGCTTTAACTTTTGGATGAAGTCTGTAATTTGGTGCTATTATTGCTATATCCTTATTCATTAAGAATTCAGGTATATATTTATTACCACCTTTGAGTCCTCCTCCGTGGAAATAAATTAATGTTGGAAAGTTCTTTTTATTTTCAGGTAGGTATATATCAAGTTTGCATCTTTCATTGATATAACTATCAGTAGAGGATTTTCTATAACTTATATCTTTTATTAATTTATAGGTATTTTCTTGAGCTAAAAGATTTGAGTTAATAATTATTAGGGTAATAATATATTTTATCATTTCTAAAGATTTAATTTTTAATTTAATTTAGTTAAAATAAGATATAAATTTTAAAATTGATTTATGATTAGTTCTATAATTAGTAAACTTCCAAAATATTTTTCTGAGGGTACGATAGTAATGCTTAGTATACTTATTTCCTTTTATCTTGAGGATATTCGAGTAACAAATGAAAAGAGTAATTATAAGAATGAGCTTGTAGTCGATTTGCAAAAAATAATTGATAGTGAGATAAATCAATTAGAAAATATTAAAAAACTTCAAAATAGATGTCTTATTGCTGGTGAAGAACTTTTAAGTGATCTTTTAAATAAAGATCAGCAATTAAGCGATAGGGAAATTGCAGAAAGACTTTTACTATTAATGCAAAGAGGTACAGTTTCCTTTTTTGCTCAAAATGGTATTTATGAAGAGCTTAAAAGTACTGGGTCTACTGAACTCATTAAATCTAAAAATTTTAGGTATGCACTTTCTGATACCTATAACAATTTATTTCAAAGAAATTTAGCTGTAAGCAGAATTATTGATGATTATTTTTTTAATGCCGTCGCAAGAATCAATAAGAAAATTATAATTATTTCTAAAGAGAAGAAAGATGAGGGGTATGTGTACTCAGAATTAATTCCAACATATTTTAAAATAGATAAGGAATATTATCTTTCAGATGAGTTTTTGAGCGATGTTAATCAGATGAAAAGTCTTGTTGAAAGGTATTTAGATCTTATTTCAGCTCTTGAGAAATCTTATGATGATCTTAAAATATATTCCCAAGAGGAATTAGATAGTTAAAATATAAAATGATTTCTTTTAAACTTATCATCACATTTACATTATTGATTTTAGTTTATCCATTTAAAAATGCTGAATATTTACATTCCATTATAGATCAAATTAATAAGGAAAAAAAAATAGCTAAAGGATTTGTATATAATGATATAAATGGGAATAAGACCATGGATAATAATGAGCCAGGTATACCTAATGTGTATGTATCAAACGGAGTAGATATTGTAAAAACAGATAAAAATGGGAAATATAGCATTTCAATTTCTGATGATGCAATAATATTTGTCATAAAACCAAGAGATTGGATGACGCCTGTAAATGAATTAAATCTACCCCAGTTTTATTATATCCATAAGCCCTACGGTTCTCCAGAAAATTTTACTTTTAAAGGGGTAAACCCCACTGGTCCTCTTCCAAATAATATTAACTTTCCTTTATACGCTGAAAGAGGTAATTCTAATTTTAAAATGATTGTATTTGGTGATCCTCAACCTTATAATCTAGAGGAAGTAGATTTTTTTTCTGAAAATATAATATCTGAACTAGTGGGTATAAAAGGGGTAGAGTTTGGGATGACAATGGGAGATATTGTAGGTGATAACCTTGATCTATTAAAACCAATTAATGAGGCTGTATCAAAGATTGGTGTACCTTGGTATAATGTTTTAGGAAACCATGATGTTAATTTCCAGGCAGATAAGGATGAACTTTCTGATGAAACTTTTGAGAGAGTATATGGTCCACCCAACTATGCTTTCGTTTACGGAGATGTTCATTTTATAGTGGTAGACAATGTAATCATGAATGATCCAGTTGGTGATAGGGGATATGTAGGTGGACTTAGACCTGATCAAATTGAGTTTGTTAGAAATTATTTGAAATTGGTCTCAAGAGATGATTTGATTGTACTTACAATGCATATTCCTTTAGTTCAACACGAAAGGTTTAGAGAAAGTGATCAAAAAGAGTTATTTAGTTTATTGAGTGAATTTCCTAATACTCTCTCTATATCTGCCCATTCACATACCCAAAATAATACTTTTTTTCATGAAGAATCTTCTCATTGGAAAGGTGAGGTTCCACATCATCATTTTAATGTTGGAACAACCTCTGGAAATTGGTGGAATGGATTAAGAGATGAGAATGACATTCCTCTAAATATGATGAGAGATGGAACTCCAAATGGATATTCTTTTATCACCTTTAACGGTACAAATTATATTATTGATTGGAAAGTATCAGGAAAATCTGATGACTACAGAATGAATATACATACTCCAAGAGGAATTAAAGTAGATTCAAGTGCATCCACTCTTGTTACCGTTAATTTTTTTAATGGTAGTGAGCAATCAGAATTAAGTTTTAGAGTTCTTGGGGAGACTGAATGGAAAAAAATGGAAAAAGTAAGTGCTAAGGATCCTTTTTATTCTTTAATTTATGAACGTTTTGAAAACTTCAATTCATTAAAGATTAAGGAGATGTGGCAAAAAGATCCTTTGCTAAATAATAAACCTTATCCACTTATAAAAAGGATGTATGAGGCAAATAACTCAACACACTTGTGGCAAAGTAAAATAGGAACTAGTCTTTCTGAGGGAATTCATATTATAGAGGTAAACGCAAAAGATAGATACGGTAGATCGTTTACAGATTACCATTCAATTAGAATATTAAGATAGATTTTTAAAAAATTAAGTTTATTTTGATAGATTAAAATCTTTGGGTATATGTAATTTTTGTTGCACCTAACATTGATGTAGTTATATATTTTCCTTTCTTTTTAATCCAGTTATGATTATATACAAAATAAATGTCTGATCCAGGTGTTAATGTATACTTAAATCTATTATTCATTCCTATTTGTTCACTTATGTCATCATATTGGATATTTGAGGAGAATGAAATGAAAGGAGAGACGTCAAATTCACCTAGAAAACGAATTAAGTTAGTATTGAAACTCCCTTCTTTTAAGTTTACTTTGGAATGAATATAACCCAAACTTAAATTTATACCTGGATAAGGTCTAAAGGTTAAATTATTTTGATATTCGGTTCTATTCCCAGACCAAAACCCTTCTGCATTAAGTTCAATCTCATATACGATTTTTCGATAATTTGAGGTTTCAAATTCAATTTGATGTAACCAGTTTGAATAGTTTCCAATTGGAATAATTATTGAATTATCACCTATAATATCAAAATTATAATCGAGTTTTTCGAAGTTTCTTATAATTTGATATGAAATTTCATCTCCACTTTCAAATCGAATTGATAATGGCGTTAATCTTATATTTTGGGTAAGTTTTTTCCATTGTAAACTCATCAGATTTTCAAAGCTTAGTTCCCATTGTAGTTCTCTTATTATTGAACTATTCTCTAAAATTGGTGAAAATCTAATTCTTGGCTCAACTCTTCTAAATGAGTTCCTTCTAGAGAAGCCAACAGCAGGATCGTAAGAATTTCCAAATTCCCTATAAGATAAACTTCCAGACCATGGGTCATTTGGAAAATTAAAACGAAGGCCTCTTGCTGATCTATCCCATATGCTACTAATTTCACCAGGAGAGGTAGGATTATGTATAATAGTAAATGCTTGGAACTGGAGGTTTTTATTTTTTAGAAAAGTTGATGTATTTAAACTTAAATCTAAACCAAGTGTATTCCTATCATGTAAAGGAGGAATAAATTCTTTTCCTTTTTTGGTGTGTCTTCTCGTATACAAAATACCAATACTACTCT
>Ga0066378_10000627_pt1 | contig 14437 bp, 7 predicted proteins | sample Knorr_S23_td_DCM_FD_70947 | JGI IMG/M metagenome (GOLD analysis project Ga0066378, IMG submission 70947) | Marine microbial communities from Southern Atlantic Ocean transect - Knorr_S23_td_DCM_ad_71m_LV_A | ecosystem: Environmental > Aquatic > Marine > Oceanic | place: Southern Atlantic ocean...
GCTAATGGATCAACAACGATATGCAACTCATCGGCTGTTTCTTTGATGACCATCCCGGTCAATTGTTTACCGGATACAAGTAGGTATGAATACGATTGATATTTCTCAGCAATCTTCTTCGATGGATCGATAATGGATTCAAGTACATGAGCAGTATTAAAGAATTTCGGTTCTATCTTTGCCAGTTCAGGTCCGAAATCCCGTCCCTGATCACCTAATTTATGGCAAGAGGCACAACTGGCAACTTTGAATAGTTCCCGACCAACTTCGTAATTCCTCCCCATTGGCAAGGGGTTTACATCCGCCAGCAATTCTTCGATTTTCCATTCACGTCCTCGACTGCTGAGTTTTAGTAGATCATCCTGGTATTCCAATTTGTTATCTGCTAGATAAGCTTCGGGGTCCAAATTGTACTGCTCGAGGTCAGCCACGACGTACAATGCTCCATACATGCGACGCCAGTGTCCCGGGTACGTACAAACGTATGGATAAATACCAGGTTTCTGAGGCGCTTCGAAGATTAATGCTTCAACTTGGTTGGTTTGTAACAAGGTGCTACTAAGAAGAACTTTATTACTTTTAGGAACGTAATGTCGTGCCATCGCATCAGGGTCGCGGCCTGTCGCTTCCGCCATCTCTCCGATCTCCTGCATCGCACCGGGTATCGTGATGACAAAATTGTGGGGCATGCTGTCAGTATTTGAAAATCTGAATTCAACCGTCTTGCCAGCCTGGATAGCCACTTGTTCCTTGTCATAAATCATACGATGTGCAACGGTACCGATAGCAATTACGCGGACATCCAGATTCTCGAGACGCTTCTCGATGGCTTTCCCCTGGACTGCAGGTAGTTTTCCGGCGACAGCTTTGGTTAAGCTAATGGCTTGAGTTGCATTGTCACTCGTACGATAAGCAGTCGGTAGTTCAGTAAGATAGGCAATCAGGTTATCAGCCAGTGGCTGTAGTTGTTGCTCTGGCCACTTGTCAGGAGGAATGAGGCTCAGCGCGCTGATCGCTGAAGCACGTTGCCGTCCGGCCTTCAACCGATTAATAAGTGCATCGAACTTCTCTTCCTCATGGCCCGGAATAGAGGCAAGTGAGTGGATAGCAAAATCGTGTATTGTTTCTGCTGAAGTGACCGAAAGGCGATTGTTAGGTATCGGCTGTTTGTTGATACCTGGACCAGACCATTCAAATGAGAGAAAGTCACCGCCGCCGTTGTCAAAGTAAGTTACATCCAGTTTGTGACTGCCTGCCGCTAAGTCGATCGCAGCAGCTTTCAATACAGGGCCATGCAGGCCATCGTTATTGATTAACTCCGTATCGTTAAGATACACCCGGGAGCCATCATCAGATGAAATATGAAAGGTGTAGCGGCCAGGTTGGTCGACTCGAATATAGCCACTGAATTTCAGTGCGAACGCATCATCTGCTTTTCTCTGAGGCACATCGAACCCGATGTGATCGGCAATTCCACTTTCTTTGGGTGTTAACTTGTTCAAATTGTTGATATCTACATTTCCAATCGACGGTTGATAAAAATCAACATGGATGCCGGGCTGTGCAAGCGAAGCTCCGTTTTCCGCTTCCAATTGAGTTGGTAAAGCAGAAACAAGAGGCAATACCTTGGAGTACAGATTTCCTCGTACTTCCTCATCTTGAATCACTGGAATAGCAGAAAGGAAATCCCGAAGTTGTTCTTTATTGCGTGTGGCTGCCAGATAGGCGTCATCACCCGTTCCGTCGGCAGCAATCCAGGCGGCAAAGGCATATCGACGAGTATCAGTGGATTGTCCCTGGACCGCCAGTTTTTCAATAGTACCGGCGTGGGGGGCCAACTGCTCGGCTGGTTGCAATGTAAGCAATTTACCAAGTCCGGTAATCCCGGCCTGGCTTTGCACATCGCGTTCAGCGAGCAGTTCAACAATCAATGCAGCCGGGGCTGTTCTCTGTAGTTTGGACAAACCAACAATGGCGGTTGAAAGTTGCTGAGTGTTCGCGTTTTCACGAGCAATGATGGCCAGATAAACGGCTTCGGTTGGGGTCAGCTTCATCAGGTCCCCGATACTTGCATTTCGAAGTACATAAAGCTGAGCCGCTTGTGAAAGTGGTTTGTTGTTGGCGATTGCATCGTTGACAATCGCATCAACATTCAGGCTTTTGGTCGCATAAGCGAGTACTGTCGTTAATTCAGAATCCGTCGGACGCACAGCGACTTCAAAGATAGCTTCCGCAGCAGCCAACCCCTGAAGCTCTACTGCTGCTTTGGCAACTTCAGCCCTTACTAAACCGGATTCGTCCTGAGACGCTTTTTTTAGTAGTTCTTCCCAGCCATCAATTTTACCCGCCCAGTGTCCGAGCGTTCGAATTGCGGCGGCGCGATGACGTCCGTCGGGAGCTTCAAAGACGCGTTGGAGTAGTTTCAGATTGGCTACACGTTGTTCTTCAAAAACCCAGAGACATTCAAGTAATGCCTGCGCCTGGACTGCATCAGCTGGGTTGAGAGTTTCCGCCCATTTGTCCACGGTAGCTAATGTTGTTGCGGCATCACGGCCACTCAGCTCAAGTCGGGCGCGATATCGAATTCCATTATCAGGTAAAAGAAAAGATGGGAGGATGTCCTTAACGGGCGCTCCAATCATTTGTGGGTGCTTTACTAAAGCGCGCCCTTCATAAGTGACTCGGTAAATTCGACCATGTTGTGCGTCGCGGTTCGGGTCACGCATGTTGTGCTGCATGTGTCCGATTAAGGCATTACTCCAGTCGGATACATACAACGCTCCATCTCCCCCCACTTCAATGTCAGAGGGTCGGAATGTGGGATCTGAGGAATAGAGGATAGGCTCGATTTCTTCTGCCGTGATGTCAGCACCGTTGTATTTGACTTCGTGTTGCAAGACGCCCTGAAATCCGATTACGTTACAGATCAGGAAATTACCGTTGTTCGCCTCGGGAAAGTGACTGCTTGAAAGGATGCCGGTAGCAGCGACTGGTCGCACTCGCTTCTTAAACCACGGTTTGTTTCCCATCCCTTTACCAATATTGACGTAACTACCGGTTCCACCTGTTCCATCATTAGCGAATTGGAAGCCCCATTGATCAAAGACATCACCATGTGGGTTAGGGCCAATCGGGAAGACAAATTCCATTTCAAAGGTTCGAGGGTCAAATCGATAGACTCCAGAGGCGGTCGAGCGATAAGTCTGCGTTGGTGTTTCCATGTTGGCAACGTTGAAGATCCCACGACTCCAATACAACCCGCCATCGGGTCCGATGACAAATGCATTCGCACTATGGTGTGTATCTGCACTGGAAACGCCCTGCAACATACGAATTTTTTCATCGGCCATCATGTCCCCGTCCGTATCTTTGAGGAACCAAATTCCAGGGGGGGCGGCAACTAGCATACCCCCTCCCCAAAACTCGATTCCAGTAATACTGTTGAGCTTGTCCGCAAAGACAATACACTCATCAGCCTTTCCATCTGCGTCGTGGTCGGGAAAGGCAAGGATACGATCAGTCCGTGGCTGTGTTGGATTCCAGTGTGGATAGGATGGCCAAACAGAGGCGTAAAGCACGCCATTGGGATCTACGCACATTTGGACCGGGTTGATAAGTTCCGGGAATTCAGCTTCGGAAGCAAACAGGTTCACTTTCATTCCCTTAGCGATGGTCATTTTACTAATTGCGTCGGCCCCTTTTAGATAAGGGTGAACTCCTCCTTCCAGCGATCCGGGTTTGTTGGTTCGGACTGCCAGTTCACCAGGAAGGTTATCATCTTTGACTTTAAAGTCATTGCCGTTAGCGTATGCCCAAATCAGCTCGTCGCGGTTGCTGGTCATGACATCGAAGATCTCCATTTCCCGTTTCATCACATCAGCGTTGGACTGGCCGAACCAGTTCAATGTGGAACGACCACCGTAGACGTTGTACCCGTCGACCACTCGGTAGCGACTAAACCAGTAGTAGTTGCGTTCCAGTACCGCTTTTCGGATTTCTTCGACATGTGCCCGCTTCGTCGCTTGGGAGACATTTATGCTAAATAATTTGTCGATGATGACTTTAGCAACGGCATCGGCTCCATGGTCAAGCAGGTGGATCCCGTTAAGCGTTAATGGTTTGTCAGCCGTTTTGTACAGAGACATAGAAGGTGTAAAAATGTCGACGAAGTGTACGTTCTTTGCATTGCAAACTTCGGCCATCGCAGTCGTCGCGGCCGCCAGATTTTGATTATTTGCTTCACCATTCGGAAGGTGAGGACTCTTATGGTCTTCATGAGCGATCGGCGAAAAGATAACCAACGTGGGGGCGGATTCACCGTTGTAACGTTGTTTCAGCATTCCATCAATCATGGTTGCCATGTTTTGTCTAAAAGCTGGAAGGTACTCTGGCCCCTTTAGTGCTTCGTTGTACCCGAAGAAGCAGAATACGACATCAGCCTGAACCTTTGTAAGCCATTGATCGGCAGAACCAAAGTTGTTGGAACGCGGGCGTACGTTGATTTCATCGCCGGTGAATCCTAGATGTCTGAAAGAGACGTTGTGTTTTGGATAGATCGCCTGAATATAAGACTCCAGCCAACCCTGATGCTGCATTCGATCGGCCAGATTATTTCCGATGACAGCGATTCTTCCTGCTTGCGGTAAATCCAATGCCTGAGCTTGCACTTGCTGTAGAGTGGCGAAGAAGAAAAAAAGTGTGAAAATCGAAAATGCGAAGCGACGCATAGGATATTCCTTAGACAAGCGTTAATCGTTCATTTTTACAGATGAGTTGTACCGTTGAGTGTATCATGTAACAAACCCTTCATGTTAGTTTTTGCCGGACGACTCGATGCTACCCTTCCATAGTAAGAATACACCGCGGCTTAGCCTGATCTTCCTAAGTATTTTTCTTTCTCCCGTTGTTAATGCAGAACAGAAAAAGCCAAATATTCTAATTTTGCTCGCGGACAATTGGGCTGCACCTCACGCCTCAGTCATGGGAGACAAATCTGTTAAGACTCCGACATTTGATGCCATTGCACGGCATGGCGTGTTATTTGAAAATGCATTTTGCCAGGTACCCTCCTGCTCTCCTTCCCGTGCGGTGTTACTCACCGGTCGGGTGTCACATCAATTACAGGACGCCGCTAATCTTTGGGGGAAATTTCCGGATGACCAATGGACGTTTCCATTGGCACTCGAGGAAGTAGAGAATTATAAAGTTGGCTACACCATCAAGGGGTGGGGGCCGGGGAGGTATCTGAATGAGAGACACACCTTTGGGAAACCAAACCCTGCTGGTAATAAGTCGGAGTCGTTTGAAAAGTTTCTAAGTGGTGTTGGAACTCAACCATTTTGCTTTTGGTTTGGATCTCATGATCCCCATCGGCCCTGGCAAGCGGAACAGCAATATTATGCCGGCTTAATGCATGAGCGAGTTGAAGTTCCAGGATATTTGCCAGATCATCCGACTGTCCGGGAGGAGATTGTTGATTACTATGCCGAGGTTCAAAAGTTTGATGCAGAGTGCGGCAGAATGATCGAATTGTTGAAAGAAACAGATAAATATGAAAATACGATTATTCTGATGTTGGGAGATAACGGTTGGCAGATGCCACGTGGCTTAGCCAATGTTTACGATTGGGGAACTCACGTACCATTTGCCATTCAATGGCCTGGAAAGATCAAAGCAGGCATTGAGAGCACAACATTTATTAGTTTTGAAGATATTGCTCCAACTTTGTTTGATTTACTCGGGCTTTCGACAAAGCCCATGACCGGAGCTAGTTTTTCAGAGGTACTTACCGGGGCATCTGTCAGGCATCGAAAGGAAGTGTTTTTGGAACGTGAGCGTCATGCCAACGTACGCCAGAGAGATGCCTGTTATCCCTGTCGTGCAATTCGGACTCAGAATTATCTATGGATTTGGAATATCAGACCCGAATTGTATCCAGCCGGCGATCCCGAAACATACTGGGCTGTAGGGCCCTTTGGAGATATAGACAACTCACATACGAAATCATTGCTTTTGGACGGCACTGCTGTCACCGGGCTTGCTTCCTTTAGAGAACTCGCCGTGGGGAAGAGGCCTGAGTATGAACTGTACGATTTACGCAGCGATCCATGGCAGGTGAGCAATGTATCTGGTCACCAAGCGTACCGTCGAATCGAACGGCAGTTGAAATCTCGAGTCATTCGTTGGATGAAGCAAACCGATGATCCTCGAAGTGTTCATCCCAAGACTGATGTTTTTGATAAGTATGAATACTTTGGCGGAGCTGCTAAGTAAGGCGGATTTTACGCTCCGACCGGTTCCGTTCTGTGCGGGGGGCCTTTCTTTATTGTTTTCAACGGTTTTATATTCCGGTCATTATTTGCGTTCGACCATTTCTTTAAAGATAGGCTCGAGCAATGGCCGGATGAACCGTTCTGCTCCGGCATGCGAGAGATGGTCGTGATTAATATAGAAAAGTGTGTTGTCCTCAATGAAGCGTGAGTAACCGTCATGCGTGAAGATTGTAGGGGATGGATCGAAGACAGTTACATTCGGTAACTCTAAGTTTCGAAGAATCCTTCGTACATTGATTTGCCGCTCAGCATGTTTTTCCTCAGATACGCCAAGAGGAGTCGGTTGGTTTGTTCGTAAGGCGGTGACAATCTCATAGATCGGATCGTGCTGTTGGAGTGGAATTTGTTCCATAAGCCAGACTCGTATTCCCCGGTCATTTAGTTGTTGCAACGTATTTATCAAATTACGTTGGAATACTTGTTGAGCCGAGGCTTTGCTGATTTCTAAAGTTTGGTCATCCGTGATCAGGAATTTATTAAGCCCAGTCGCATTGCCTTCAATATTGTCCGACCAGCGGGCTGCCATGATGATATGAGTGATCTTGTGACGACTAATGAAGTCGAGCACTCCTTCGTGCCAAATGAGTGTGTCGTCACGATCAAAGCCCCGATAAGTATCGAGGACAGGCATGGTCCCTCCGCGTACGGCAATAAACCCGCTAATATCATGTTGCCTTGCCAGACTACTACATACATCTCCCATTACCATTGCATGGCTATCGCCCCAAACTAATAGGCGAGGGCGATTGGGAAGAATTTGTGTACTACCAATGGCTGGCAATTGATCCAATTGCGGAGCCCAAACAGAATCCCGCATATAGCGAACAGGGGACTTGGCGGTCTTAAGAATGGAAGTAATCTTATCCCCCCAACGTTTGGGTAGGCCGTCCCATTCTGAAATCCCAGCGCCGGTACCAATAATCAATATGGAAAAAATACTAGATGCCAGAATCAGTCGTTTTTGAGTAGGGAGCAGGTAGCCTAGTCTAAATGGAGTTTCAATAAAGTGATATGAAATTGCGCCGACTAAGAAACTTAATGCTAAGCCAAGCAGGGCAACAGAGAGTCCCAACTCGAAGCGGTTCATGTATCTGAGGTAGACCATGATCGGCCAGTGCCACAGATAGAGGGAATAGGAGATTTTTCCTATGTAAGTCAGAGTTGGTACTTCAAGAATACGTGAGATTCGGGTTTTGAATTGGTCGCCGGAGTTAAAGTAAATCAGGCCCGCCGTGGCCACACAGGGCCAGACGGCTGCGATGCCCGGAAAGACGGTCTCTTTGTTGTAGACAAAGAATGTAAATAAGATGCCGGTGAATGATAAGAAGGATCCCAGTTCAGCTAACGGTCTTTGGGATGGTTTTAATTTGGGCGCAAAAACGAGCAGGGATCCGAGAAGTAATTCCCAGGCTCGCATTGGTAATAGGAAAAATGCTTTTGTCGGATAAATGTCCATGGTCCACAAGTTCAAACCAAAAGAGAGAACTGTGAGGGAAGCTAGAATAATAAATAGTTTTTTTGGTGAGCAATGACGGCAGAAGATCAGCAGGAGAGGGAACAATAGGTAAAACTGTTCTTCGAGAGCCAGTGACCAGGTATGTAGTAAAGGTACTAACTCTGCCGGACCTGCAAAGTAATTGAAGGAATTGGCAAAGTAGATATTGGAAACCAAAGTTATATGGGCGATAGCTGATTCGGCTAATTGGTCATAGTCGTTAGGAACCAGCCACCAGTAACCAATCAGGAGTGTGCTGGTAGTCATTACTAAAGCGGCTGGCATTAGCCTACGGACGCGCCGACCAAGGAATTTTCGAATTGAAAATTCATTTTGCCGTTGAGCCTGAAGAATAAGGCTGGTAATTAAAAAACCAGAAATGACGAAGAATATATCAACACCAACAAATCCTCCGGTCAAGCTTAGGCCGGCATGGAATAATAATACGCCCATGACAGCAATGGCTCTCAAGCCATCTATATCTGCTCTGTATTTCAGCTTTTCCATCGCTTTGTTGGCTGAAGCCATTTCTAAAATGAACTGTCGGTCTATTTATATCGTCGTTTAGAGGCTTATAGATAGACACCGATGCTTTGAGCTTCATCCGTGAAGCAAAAATTCAAGACACCTTCAGCTCTTCAATGTATTACGAATAGCAATTTTGATTCAATATGAATCACAAGCCAGTACGACTTACACGTGAGATGGAAAACCACGACAAAGCGAATAGAAAAACCATGAAGATGGCTGAGATTAGCTAACCTAGGATATCTAATCGGCCAGTCTTCTTAATGCTGGGTTGGATTAGCGAGGTTTGACCGGCCGGTGATTATGAACGTCTTGGAAGTACCAAAGTGCTTCCTGCTCCAATTCTTGCTTGAATTCAATCCATTGACAGTATTCAAGCCACTGACGATTCCAGAAAACTAATGCATCTTTTGGGATCTCGTTGATAACAACTTCGCTCATTGTAAAACTCCTTTTTACAAGTAAACATCAAATGTTTGGGATGAACGTACATATCTGAGATGGAATCAGACCACGCAGTTCTTTTGCTATAAACATCATCGTGGTCAGGAGTGACACGTTTGGTCACCGAGGTACATTAAATACGAAAATAGAGAAAAAAGAGTTGGGGAGTATTTTTTTACAAGCCACGTTTGTCTTTTCTAGAAGCTTAGAACAGTGCCCAACGCAGCAACTTCTGACACTTCATCAGATGGAATATCTTTGGCTTGTTGAAACCCTTTAGAAGTGAGTGAAAACTCTCCGCCAACCTGATGCATTACCAAGCCTGCATCGCAAAGTTGACGAAAACCATCAAGAAAACGAACGGTTATCTCTGGTTCCGTTCGACTGCGGAACATCACATGCGTGTCTAAAGACTCTTCCACATAAACAGCCAGCATGCGTTGAGCAGACTCAAATTCCGTATTATTACTCTTCAGTTCGATTATCCCTCGTTTCCGAGTAATCGACAGGATAGTGCGGGCCTCGACGGATAGTTCGATCTCATTACTGGCCGGATTTATTAATCGATTGGAAGCTAATTGAGCTAATGCTGCTAGTGTTGGTACGCTATGCGTCAGATCTTTCCAGAGGTTCGCCTGCCCCGTAGCACTTGCAATAAAGGAGGGAAGATTCATAGCTAGTAGTCCTTCGAGCGTTATTCTTTACAACAATATAGATAGTTTGTTGAGTAATATCATGCCGCCACCCAAATATAGGATAGCCAGTGCCAGCAGGATATTTAGACAGATCAGCAAGACTCCGGTCAGTATGCTAAACAAAAGTGTCTGTCCAAGAGTTAATTTTAAGCTGAATCTCGCAATTCCCATAATGGCAGGCAAACTAAAGAGTCCATAGCCAAAATAGGCGCTGACCAGAAAAATAGCGGATAAGCCCCAGCTTCTTATATAGAGGCTGCGATTGTTTATATAGCAGTGGGTAAGATGGTTTTTCCCAATCCTACAAAATGCTGCGATAGCCATGACGAGTAAGGCAACCAAGCTATTGAGGGTTGCCCCAAATACGAACAGTGTAATCATATAGATAGTTGTACTTTCAGATTTTAAGGATATCAATCTACCACTCCCATCCGCATGATGCTTGTGCCCCGCCTCGGGAGTCGGAACAACCCCATTAATCGGTACGACCCATTCTCAATTGCACGAGATTTAGATTTGCACTCAGAAAAGAGACTTTTGACTGCAGAAGTAACGTAAGTTTCATTCACAGTCATAGCGCTTCGGCGTTGAGAGAGAAAGAGTAGATAGGAACCGCTTCGTGATTCAAGCAACCAAAAAAGACGTATTTGAAGAAGATTCCAAGTCAGCTGCTAGTGTTGTTGGCACTAGACAGGAATCCACCCCCCGTAGTGAATCTCGCAATATCACTGACGACCCCATTCGTATGTATTTGATGCAGATGGGAGAAATTCCTCTTTTGTCTCGAGAGGAAGAGTTGCGTTATGCCAAGCAAATCGAAGCAACACGGTATCATTACCGCAACACAATGTTGGCAACTAACTATATGTTGCAAGCCGCAGTTTCCATGCTCGATAAAGTACTCAATGGAAAGCTACGGCTGGACCGTACCATTGAGGTCTCTGTGACTAATGCCTCGGGTAAAGAAGCCGTTCTCAAACGACTTGGACCCAATCTGGAAACGATCCAAGAATTGCTCAAGCTAAATCGCCGTGATTTTAGTGAGGCGATTTACAAGAAGAATTCAAAGAAGAAACGTCACGAAGCCTGGCGTCGGATGGTCGTCCGTCGTAACAAAGCGGTTCGTCTGATTGAAGAGATGAATTTGCGCACTAACAAGTTACAGCCAGCCTTTAAGGAATTATGTAAAATCCAGAAACGCATGGTATCTTTGAAACAGCAGTTGAAATGCGTAGAAGATGGAATGGCTGGTTCCTGGACAGATGCAGATGCTCTCAAGACGGAACTGGTTCATCTGATTAAAGTGACTCAGGAAAGTACAAGCACACTTACACGTCGTGTTGACAACACGATCTTATTCCGGGATCAATACGACGAAGCAAAGCGTAAACTGTCTGCTGGAAATCTGCGACTTGTTGTGTCGATTGCCAAGAAATATCGTAACCGTGGTCTGACATTTCTGGATTTGATTCAGGAAGGCAATACTGGTCTTATGCGGGCGGTTGAGAAGTTTGAATATCGACGAGGATATAAATTTTCAACCTATGCAACGTGGTGGATTCGTCAGGCGATCACTCGAGCAGTCGCCGATCAAAGCCGAACCATTCGGGTTCCAGTTCATATGGTCGAAGTGATGACGCGAGTCCGGAATTTAAGTCAGGAACTGGTTCAAATTCTAGGACGAGATCCTTCACCGGAAGAAGTCGCAGAACACGGAAATATGGAACTGTCTGACGCACAATGTATTTTGATGATGCTCAAGCAACCGTTGTCTCTTGATCAAACCGTAGGTGATAGCGATGAAAATGAGTTCGGTGATTTTATCAATGATCACCGGGAATTTGATCCACTCGCCCGCGCTAATCACGATGCTCTCACTTCAGAGTTGAAGGACGCGATGGAAGTGTTAAGCTGGCGAGAACGTGAGATTCTCAAATTGCGATACGGACTTGGTGACGGTTATTGCTACACCCTTGAAGAAGTGGGACGCATCTTTCAAGTGACTCGTGAAAGAATTCGACAAATTGAAAATAAGGCTGTGCAGAAACTACAGCAACCGTTCCGGTCGAAAAAGTTGAAGTCGTTCCTCGACTAATCTTGTGGGAACCAACATTCACGCAATGCAATGACACGTTAAAATAGATGGAAGTTTGAATAAGCTTCCATCTTTTTTTTTGTAGTACTATGAGTCGAAATTCCCTCGCCATTGGTTTGTTATTGAGTTGTTCTTTGGTTGGCACTGCTCAGGCTAAAGAACGCCCAAACATTCTGTTTATTTTTACTGACGACCAGTCTCACCGTACGGTGAGTTGCTACGATCAGGCTTATGACTGGGTAAATACCCCGAATATTGATCAGTTGGCCTCAACGGGAGTCCGGTTTGCACAGGCTTATATTGGAACTTGGTGTATGCCATCGCGTGCAACCCAGCTGACCGGCTATCATCAGTTTGGTGTGGAGTCCATGAGGATGGAAGGTGTGTATCCCGGGAGCGCCTATGACCCGGAGAAAATTCCTTTTTGGCCCAGTGTTTTCCGGCGGCATGGGTACACCACCGCACAGATCGGCAAGTGGCATACTGGCGTTGATAATGGTTATGGTCGCGACTGGGATCACCAGATCGTCTGGAATCGTCCCGCTCATCCGGATAATGCCGGTAACTACTTTGATGACCAAATTGTCGAAATCAACGGTGTAAGTACTCGCGTGCAAGGTTACACCACGGATTGGTACACGGAACGTGCCGCCCAATTTATTCGCGGTGACGAACGGGATAATGAACAGCCGTGGTATTTGTGGTTGTGTTATGGAGCAGTCCACGGACCATTCACTCCAGCGAAACGGCACTTTGATGCCTATCCCGATGCGCAGGTACCTGTTCCTCAAGATATCTTTACCGGTGGCAATCGGGATGATAAGCCAAAGTATGTCCAAATTCGCGATCGTTGGGTATTAGACAAAAATGGCGTGCCGGAATTGAAATCGGGAGTTCAGCAGCGAACCGTAAAGAATGCTCCCATTCACGGCAACACGTTGCAGAATTGGGTGCGGCAATATCAACAGGGTGTACTAGCGATTGATGATGCTGTTGGAAAATTAGTTAAGACATTGAAAGAGACGGGGCAATACGAGAATACTTTGATCGTATTCGCTGCGGATCAGGGAATTGCCTGGGGACAAAAAGGATTCCAACAGAAAATTGCACCGTATGATGCCAATATTCGTGCTCCACTCATTATGAGCTATCCGGGTAAGATTCAGGAGGGAGGAGTTGTGAATGAGCCTGTTGGAGGAGTTGATTTGCCCCCGACGTTTTTCCACTATGCGAGCCTGCCATTACCATGGAAAATGCACGGACATAATCTGGCCCCAGTCCTTAAAAATCCGAAAAAGAAATGGCGACATCCCACGTTGACGGTCATGACCGGGCAAAATTATGGAAGTGCAACAGATGTTGTACCGACGGACGATGATATTTTGTTGGCGACAGCGAAAGTTCCATGGTGGGTATCACTCGCTGAGGGAGACTTTAAGTACATTCGCACCTTGGTTGAAGGTGAAGTTGAGGAACTCTATGACCTCAAGTCAGATCCGCAGGAATTGGTAAATCTGGCGATGAAACCCCAGTATCTTTCCAGATTGAGGGCCATGCGTGCAGCCACGATTGCTGAACTAAAGCGTACCGATGCGGGCATGGTTGACAACTTGCCGGGATTCTCGACCCCGCAATAAAATCTTTATGTTACTAAGGTTGGGTGCCCAGACATTGGAGTGAATCACTTGCTTTCGAATTGCTCCGCAATTGCTTTCTCGACCGTCTTAACCTCTTGAAGTTCGTCCAATGAAAACCATCGTAGAGAGTCTTTACCCAGTGACCGAACTTCCACGGTGAGCTTATTCTCTTCGTCGAGCATTTCTGTGGGGACGCTTAAGTAAAACAGACCTGCACTGTCAATGTTCGAATTCCAGGTGACAAGGTAGTTCAGCTCGACATCGCCGTTATCCGATTGCCACCTGGCGGAGGTCCCTGTAACATCCATGATGAGCTGAGGATTCCCGTTAATGGAAACCTGAAAACCGTCGGTTTCGGGCTGTGAAATCCACCCCAATCCTCCGGCGAATACGAATAGAGCTTGCTTGTTGCTACCGGACGTTGCCGCAGTCGTCCACGCAATGGATTGCTTCTCCGAGGTTTGGCGTATGTATGGTCGCTCATCCTGAAAACCGGAATAGTGGAACCAGACGTCTCGCGATGGATTTTCAGACTTTAACCGGTCAAAACCGTTGGTGGAGTGATTGGATAGGCTCGTGATCGATTTCAAATTTTGTTTTAAATCTGGTGGAAGCTTGGCAAACCAAGAGTCGATGTTTTCCAGGAACTTTCTTTTGCCGGATGGTTCAGCCAAGAAATCCGGAGTCTCTCCTACTGGCCGGTGACTTTTGAATTCGTTACCTACGAGTGACACGACTTCGTTGATGATAAGATCTTCAATGATTGGGGCATAAGGCCCTGGTAACGCGTAATAAACCTGGGAGAAGCCTGGTTCGTAACCTCCTTCCCTTAACACCCGTCTGCTGGGAATATAACTTGGTACATCATTACTCCAGCCGTTGATCCATAGTCGTTCCCAGTCAAGATGAGTTTTTAGTCTGGAGGCATAATCAACTACGACTTCACCAGCCATAAAAACAATGGCGAGATCCTGATCAAATTTCCAGCAGGTGACAGTGTAGGGGACATGGGTCTGAATCTTGCCATGCTGCTTTTCATATTCCAATACAAGCTTGGCCTGATCTGCACCATAGCCCATTCCCTGAGCCTGTTTGGTAAAGACCTCTTTGTTCGGCGCTTCAGCAAGAGGTAATTCAAATTGTCGATTCGAAGGTGTTGCAGTACCGCTGAGATCGGCAAGAGGAGTTTCCATCATCCGAGAGACTTCGTC
>Ga0066378_10000628_pt1 | contig 14421 bp, 6 predicted proteins | sample Knorr_S23_td_DCM_FD_70947 | JGI IMG/M metagenome (GOLD analysis project Ga0066378, IMG submission 70947) | Marine microbial communities from Southern Atlantic Ocean transect - Knorr_S23_td_DCM_ad_71m_LV_A | ecosystem: Environmental > Aquatic > Marine > Oceanic | place: Southern Atlantic ocean...
TCGTTTTCGTTAAAAAATTCAATAGTAGTATTTGGAAGTGGATTTCCTAGTTCGTCGATAATAATTCCGGAGATATTGTGTTCAAAACCTCGAGCAGCTTTGCAGACTTTTACGTTAGCTTCTTCCGTATTTCTACATTTAGAAGTTTCGTCAAAAATAATGCTAGGTGTGGCTAGTAGGGTTAAGTTACTAAGGCCCTCTCCAGAGGAAAGTGTTGGACTTCCGTAAGTAACAGCTTTAATCGAATGTAATCCAGCTGCTTCTGTTGAAAAATTAGCATGAAAAATATAACCTCCATCACTTTTTGTTTCAGTAGATCCAATAGATTTTTCACTTAAAAAGATAGTAACAATCTTATCAGCAATTGCCTCGCCATTATGGTCTGTTAAATTACCGCTTAATTTTACTTCATTTATTCTTAGTGATGATACCTCGTCAATCGTTAAGTTACTGATTCCTTTGACAATTATATCTTCAACAACAATGTCCTCAGGATAAATATCGTTTCCAGAAAACCTAGCAGTCAATATTGAGTTTCCCCAACTCGAGTTATATGGTACTTCAAAATTAATACTCCAGGCTTGATTTCCGGTAATTTCAGTTCGATTAATTAAAGAATTTCCGTACCTTAATTCAATAAATCCTGTAGGCTGTTCACCTTCATCTCCAAATATTGTTCCATTAATTGAGTACCCCATCCCTAGCTCGAATATGTCTTCATTTGCTTGATCGAATCTCAAATCGACGGATGCATTAATTATACGAATGTTTTTAGTTGTAATTTGTTCAGTTAAATTTTCAGTTCCATTAAATCTGAATATTATATCATAGTTTTCATCTTCCACCTCGGGAGTATCTAATTGGATTGTAAAAATTCCATTTTCATTAGTTAAGCCATAGTGAGTATTATCATTGAATTCAACAGATATAAAATCGCCTTGAACAGGTATATTTTCATCTTCTAACAAACTTCCTGTGATAATTGTGGTTCCATTGCTTGCAGCAGTGTTAGGAACTGTAGATTCTATTGTAACATTTCCAGTTACTTTAATATCTAACTTTGGGCTCCAACTCTCAATAAGATTTACAGTATCATTATAGCTTTGATAAGGCCTTTTTAATTGTATTTTCCAATCACCAGCTTTTATTGTTGGATTACTCTCAAAAATATTACACGACACTTCGAAAAATCCGTCTTCGTCACTGGTTCCCGTTCCGATTAGATATGAAGGGCTTCCGTCCTCATCACTTTCATTTAGGTATGCTTCAAAATTAACACCTTCGTAAGGTTCTCCAGTCGTAGGATTTTTTATAATCCACGACCAAACGAAAGTATCGGTTTTATTGACAATAGTAGGAGGCACTTCCGGAGTTCCAGCCCTAGAAGGTGGACTTCCCCATGGTGGGTCTTCTTCTTCGAAATATCCGTAAACAGGATTTTCTTCATCAATATCTCCGTCGTCCCACAAGTCACCGTCACTATTATCGTCCCGAGGGTTAGAAGTATTCCATCCTTGTTCATCGTAGTACAGACGAGCGGTATTATTTTCTCCAGTTATATTCCAATACCACCTAATTTCATCATAATCAGTAAGTCCATCCCCATCAGTATCCGAGTCATCGGGGTCTGTTCTTGATTGATACGTGTCGTTAGATGGAGTAACTTCTTCCAAATCACTTAAGCCGTCATCGTCGGTATCAGGAATATTTGGGTTAGAAGGATAATTGTACTGATTGTTTATTCCGTCTTTGTCTATATCCCATGGTTTGACCTCATCGCCGTCCCAAAGTGTATCTCCATCAGTGTCTTCTTCCAAGGGATTTGTTCCATAGTTGTTAATTTCTTCTAAGTTCGTTAATCCATCTGAATCTAAGTCTTCATCTCCGTCTAAGGTTTCATCTTCATCAGTATCGTTGTTTCCTGGACTATAATTATAACCTTCAAGGCTTCTAACATATTCCCATGTGTCGTTTAACCCATCTCCGTCAGAGTCAGCACTCAACGGATTAATGTTAATTGATATTTCGAGTCCATCATTTAATCCATCATCGTCAGTATCGGGTAACAAAGGATTAGTGGTATGTGTTAAAATTTCACTTCCGTCAGTTAAATCATCTCCATCTGAATCACTCTCAGTAGGGTCGGTTCCATGATCATTTATTTCATCATAGTCTCCGATTAGATCACCATCTGAATCTGAATTAGTTGGACTAGTTCCATACTCGTTTACTTCCTCACCATCTTCCAGCCCGTCTAAATCGGAGTCATTATTGTTTGGGTTTGAAATGAATGTGTTGACTTCTGCACCATCCAGCAATCCATCATCATCGGAATCATTATCATTTGGATCTGTCAAATGTGTGAAAATCTCATTATAATCACTTAGCAAGTCTCCGTCACTATCCCAATTGTTTGGATTAGTTCCGTAAGTATTATTTTCATCACCATCGTTCAGTCCGTCACCATCACTATCTTCATTATTAGGGTCAGTACTAGTTATATTCCATTCAACAGTATCATTTAGTCCATCTCCATCAGAGTCTTGCAAAAGTGGATTGGATTCAACAGTGTTTACTTCATACCCATCTGGAAGTAAGTCATTGTCACTGTCAGGGTCATTAGGGTCGGTGCCGAATACTTCCTCTTCACCATTACTTAATCCGTCGCTGTCGTCATCGTTTGCTGCAATATTATCATCGCCAGGATTGTCTATTGGATTTGTGCCGTCTGCATTCCATTCAACTCCATCACTTACTCCGCCACCATCGGTATCCCAATTATTTGGATTAGTTCCGATACCAATCTCTTCTCCATCAGTTAATCCATCATTATCAGTATCAGGATCGGTTGGACTTGTTTCATGTGTATTTATTTCTTCACCGTCATCAAGTTCATCTCCATCAGTATCTTCCTCTGTCGGATTAGTTTCATGATTATTTATTTCTGCAAAATCAGTTAGTTGATCACCATCGGTATCTGTATTAGTTGGACTTGTATTGTGAATAGCAGTTTCGTTGTAATCTTCCAACCCGTCTCCATCGGTATCTTTTTCTAGTGGATCAGAACCAAAAATATTGACTTCGCTTCCGTCATTAAGTCCGTCGTCGTCACTATCTGTATCGTTTGGATTGGTCCCTTCGGCAATCTCGTCCCCATCATCTAAGCCGTCTCCGTCAGTATCATTATTTCCTGGCTGAGTACCGTAGTTGTTTACTTCACTTCCATCTCCTAACCCATCACCATCAGAATCTAGAGATATGGGATTGGAGTCATATTCATTAATCTCTTCACCATCATCAAGTCCATCTCCATCGGTGTCTTCAATATTAGGATTTGAGTTGTGAATATTAACTTCATCACCATCGCTTAGTCCATCTCCATCTGTGTCAACGCTTAAAGGCTCAGTAAAATGAACATTAATTTCATCACCATCGTTAAGTCCATCTCCATCAGTATCTTCTAGTGTTGGATTTGTTTCATAGTTATTAATTTCCTCACCATCATTAAGTCCGTCACCATCTGTATCAGTATCTAATGGTTCAGTAAAATGAGTATTTACCTCATCACCGTCGCTTAATCCATCACCATCTGTATCTTCTAAGGTAAGATTAGTATTGTAAACGTTGACTTCGTCACCGTCATTTAGTCCATCTCCATCCGAGTCAGTATTCAGAGGATTACTAGTTAGATTGTTTACTTCATCTCCATCATTTAATCCGTCTCCGTCAGTGTCAGGGTTAAATCTATCAGTACCGAGAACAAATTCTTCTCCATCAGTTAATCCGTCACCGTCCTGGTCTAAATCACTAGTCTCATCATCCGAGTCATCAAGAGGGTTACTTTCGTCGACGTATATTTCAACTCCGTCACCTACAGCTCCACCATCTGTATCTGCATCATTGGGATCGGTACCGTCATCTGAACTGACTATTCCGTCTCCATTAAAATCGCAAACTATTCCTGTGTCTGGATTTTCCCAACTGCAGTTGGGGAATACACCCTGAATTTCCCATATGTCCAAAAGTCCGTCAAAGTCAGTATCGTTCCGGTTTGGATTCGTTTCGTATGTAAATAATTCCTCACCGTCCTTTATTCCATCATTATCACTATCATCGTTTGTTGCATTGGTTGAGTATATATTAATTTCATCTCCATCTTCAATTCCGTCACTGTCAGTGTCATTATTGCCAGGTTCAGTTTGAAATATATTTACTTCACTGCCATCGCTTAGCCCATCGCTATCGGAGTCAGTCAGAACCGGGTTTGAGCCGTAATCATTTACTTCTTCACCATCGTTTAATCCGTCACCATCACTGTCTGCAACATTTGGATTTGATTCATATTCATTAATTTCATCGCCATCATCTAAACCATCTTCGTCAGTGTCAGCGATTAATGGATTAGTTAAATGAGTGAAAATTTCATCATAATCACTTAATCCATCCCCATCAGTATCTTTCCTGTCAGGATTAGTTTCGTAATTGTTAACTTCGTCTCCATCTAATAGACCATCGTCATCGGTATCGTTGTCATTCATATCTGTGTTGAAGATTGTATTTTCTTCTAGATCTGTTAAACCATCACCATCAGTGTCTCTTTCATCAGCGGCTATGTCGTCGGTAGCATTATTCAAAGGATTGGTACTGTCTAAATCTACTTCCCATCCATCAAGAGTACCGCCACCATCAGTGTCAGCAATTAGTGGATTTGTGAAGTCGCCTTCATCTTTTACTCCATCTTCATTGTAATCGCATACTATTCCTGTTTTAGGAGATATCCAATCACAAAAGCCAATGTCTATAATTTCTCTAAAGTCAGTCAAACCATCGCTGTCAGTATCTTCATCTAAAGGATCGGTAAAGTAGACGATTACTTCATCACCATCATTTATACCGTCTCCATCAGAATCAACAGATAGCGGGTCAGTTCCTAACTCATTCTCGCGGTGGTCAAAAAGGCCGTCACCATCCGTATCGCCAATGTCATCATCGGGGTTACGAGGGTCTGTGGAGTCAGTATATATTTCATCAAAATCATTTCGTCCACCTCCATCAGTATCAAATAAATCTGCAGCAGTTTCTCCGTCGTCTAGCTTGCCATTTTTGTTTAAATCTTCGTCACCGTCGTTAATTCCGTCTTCATCACTATCTTCACTTAAGGGGTCAGTTGTGGATAAATCATCTTCATCAGGTTGCCAAGTTTCATCACAATAGGTGTAGGTGCCTTTTCCGTTTTTTGTAGCACATGAATTTGAGTTGAATTCGTTGTCAAATATGTCTAAATCAGAAATTCCTACTTCTAATCCATCTGATAAACTATCATCATCACTATCGCTATCAATAGGGTCAGTTCCATAGTTGTAATGCTCTTCACCATCAGTTAAACCATCGTTGTCAGTGTCTGAGTCTAAGGGGTGTGAGCAAAAGCCAAGTCTGCAAAGAATTTCATCGTCGTCTTCTAACCCATCATTATCAGTATCTGCAGATAAGGGGTTAGTTCCCATATCCTCATCGTCGATATAAATTCCGGTATTAGTTTCAGCTCCATCAGGTAACGTGTCAAAATCACTGTCAGGATTATTTGGATCAGTACCTATTCCAATTTCATATTCGTCCGAGAGTCCGTCATCGTCAGAGTCTGTTATTTCGTAGTTAGTTCCAGGTTGAGTACCATCACCAACTACAGTGTCGTCGTCACCAGTAGTAGTGGCTTCATTAGGGTCACATGTAGGGCAAGTAGTTGATGAGGTGGGTTCAAATGTAACCCATCCTATTTCATCTAACAGAACTTCAGCATATGCATGACCATTAAGCATAGTAACAATTCTTGTATCTTCCTGTATTTGATATCCAGTACTGTCACCATATCCACTATTTTGCCATCCCTCAGGAGTAATTACTTCGCCGGGCCCATTACCTTCTACATACCTAGTAGGGATACCATTTAATCTTGATAAAACAGTAAAAGCAGATGCAAAATTTGTACACTTTCCATCTGTGCCTTCATTTCCAAACAAAAAGTAATCTACAAAATCATCACCAGGAGGTGTCAATGTTCCATTTATGTTATAGTAATAGTTATTTCTCAGGTAATACATTATAGCTTCAGCTTTTTCATAATCAGTATTCTTTCCTTCAGTAATAGACGCAGCTAAATCGTAGACGTCATTATCAGGTCCAGGTCTTACAGGGAACTGTGGAAGTTCTGTAAATTGTGATGGATAGTTGCCGGGAGCATTTGCTGACTTTTTAACGTTTTCAGGAATATTATACTCCGTCATTGTAAACGTGTAAGTTTGTGCGTATCCATCTACTCTTAAGTTGAATGAGCTGTCCATAGTTACACTATTTGCAATAAAAACTTCATTGGTGTATAGTGAGGTAGAGAGGTAACCTTGTACAGGCATTATCCAATTCATGGTGTACTGGTTTTGTTGACTGGTAACTTCGGGGTGTGTGACCAAGTAATCATAGCTGTAAGAATTTGAACCTGTAGACCAATAGCCAGGATTATCATTTACACCAGTTTCGATATCATATTGTTCACATCCCGGACTTGGGCACCACTGGCTTCTGGTGAAATCTCCAGTGTTTGTGTCATATCCGTTATCGTAAATAGTTTTTGCAATTGTTCTCCAATATTGCGGGTTTGCAGTAGGATCTTCACAAGTGTCACAAGTTACTGTAAATTTAACAGCACCTAGCATTGCAAGCGGATAAAAACCTTCCAGTCCTGCCATTCCATTGGAGTCAGTTTGTGGAGTCCAATCGTTTTTGTTTGCCATCTCTTCAGCCCAATCAGGCAGTGGCGGATCTTGATCATCCATATCTGGTATTCCGTCACCATCACTATCAGCATTATTTGGATCAAGGTGGTCAATCATATTCTCATACATGTCTGGAATTCCATCGAAGTCAGAATCCATCATTTCTTCTTGATCAGATATTCCATCTCCATCTGCATCAGGATCCATACAATTTGTAATCCCGTCACCATCTAGGTCCCCTTCACAATCATACAAATCTTCCATACTTTCAGGTATTTCATCTAAATTTTTTAGGTCATCCCACATTTGCTGTTCCATCAAATCAGATATACCATCATCATCCATATCAAAATCGTTGGGATCAAATCCCAATGCTATTTCATAGTCATCGGATAATCCGTCACCGTCGCTGTCTCTCATAGGAGGGTCTGGAATTCCATCTCCATCAATATCTTTTTCAGCTAAGGGGTCTTTCTCTATACTTGATGCACGGGATAAGAATGGAGAATATGGTAATGCAGTTAGTAACAAAATAACAACAATCAAAGCTTGATACCTTTGTCCTCGCATAATTAGCCTAATACCTCAGGGTACCTGTCATTAAATTGTTTGGTGTTAAAATATGGCGCCCGCGCCGGGATTTGAACCCGGGTCCTCAGCTCGACAGGCTGAGATGATAGGCCAGGCTACACCACGCGAGCAGGGAAATCTACCGTAGCGGTTTCTATTTAGAGTTTAAGGTATTATTTACATTCCCATGTTAAGTCTGAAAGAAGGATTTCCAGCTTCTGAATTTCCAAAAAAATCTTCAGAATCGCCTTCTTCCATCATAGCACCAACTAGCACGCCAACAGTTTCTTGCAAGAATTTTAGTTCAGTTTGAAGTTCATCGATAGTTTGTTGTAATTTTTTAATTTCTTCAGCTTCTTTTGACACTAACTACATACACTAATGTGGGTTATAATACTATGTATCTCAAATCAAAACTTAGACTTTAGTATGGGCAATATTTCAAATAAGTCACCGACTATTCCATAGTCAGCTACTTTGAAAATCGGTGCGTCTGGATCTTTGTTTATAGCAGCAATACATTTTGAACCACTCATTCCACCTAAGTGTTGTATCGCGCCGGATATTCCAATTGCAAGATATAATTCAGGCGCCACAGTTTTTCCTGTTTGTCCAACCTGGTGTGAGTGGGGAACCCACCCTGCATCTACAATAGCTCTGCTAGCACCAGCAGCAGCACCCATACTTTCAGCTAGAGGCCTAACCATGGAGTCATAGTTCTCAGCATTCTCTAGTCCTCTTCCTCCACTTACTACAATAGAAGCTTCGGTTAATTCAACAGTCCCAGATCCCACAGTTTCAGTGTCAGTTGTGGTTAAAGTAGAATCAGAAATTGTGCCGGAAAAATTTTCAACACTTCCTGACCACGCCTCTCCAGCGGGGTATGCATTATTTCTTATTGTTGCAACCACGGTTCCAGTTGGATTTGACTTAGCTAGAACTTTTCCTGCGAAATTTGGCCTAACGTATCCGTCGGTGCCAGCTTCTAAACAGTCTCCAAGATATCCGCAATTTAACTCAGCGGCCAATCGTGGGCCTAAATCCTTCCCCATTGATGTTGCACCTATAAGTATAGTTTCAATTCCATGTTCTTTTACTATGTGACTAGCTATAGACGTATATTTTACTGGATCATAATTTTCTAAGCTAGTGTCATCAGCCATAATAATTTTACCTACAGATAATTTCATTCCAGCTTCAGATATTCCACTTCCCATGACTAAACCAGTTACTTCACCCATTCCTGAAGCTACTGCAGCAACCTGCTGTGAAATATTCTTAATTTCCGAACCGTCAGTTTCCCCAATAACTAATACATTGCTCATATAACTTTAGCCTCCATTTTTAGTTTTTCAATCAATTTATTGACTTTGTCTTCAACATCTTCACCATCAATTATTTCTCCACCATCTCTAGCAGGAGGTAAACTTGATTCTGAAGTTACAACATCATTACTATCAATTGAATCAACACTCTTGTTTTCAAAAGGTTTTCTTTTTGACATCATTATATCTTTTAACGCAGGGAATCTAACTTTATTCATATCTTTCTGGCAAGTAACAACTGCAGGCGTAGGAGTTTCAACAGTTTGCAGTCCTCCCTCTATTTGTCTTTTTGCCTTTAAAGTTCCAGAATCATATTCTAAGTTAGTAACACCTGAAATATTTGGCATTCCTAGCATTTGTGCAACCATTGTGCCAGTAGCAGCTTGGTAATAGTCAATGCCTTGAATTCCGCACAAAACTAAATCGACATCTAGTTCTTTTATCGCGTCAGATAAAACTTTAGCATTTGCAAGTGGTTTGTCGCCCCTGTATCTTTTTTGTCTTAGAACTACAATTTCGTCGGCACCGATTGCTAACATTTTCCTCAAGTCAGTATCGATACTACTATTTTCAGAAAATAAGCTTAAAAGAGTAACTTTTCCGCCTTCAGCTTCTTTAAACTGAACTGCCTGTTCAACAGCAAATTCATCGTATGGATTTACCATATATTTGAAATTCTGGTCGCTTAGAGCTCCATCATTTACTTCAAGCTTTGATTCGGTATCTGGTACCATTTTGATTAATACAGCTATGTTCATTTTATCCCTCTAGGTTTTCTAACATTATCTCGGAAATATCCTTTACAGTTCTTTGTTCCTCACCTAATGTTTTCAAGCCGTCACTCATCATCGTCATACAGAATGGACAACCTACTGCTACACAGTCTGCACCGGTATTTACAGCTTCCTTTGCCCTTATTTCATTCACCCTTTTATCTGCATCTTCTTCCATCCAGATACGTGCACCTCCACCTCCACAACAAAAAGACTTTTCTCTAGATCTTTCCATTTCAATAATATCGCCACCAATAGCATCTCTTGGTGCTTCGGTTTCTCCACCAATTCTGCCTAAATAGCAGGGATCATGGAAAGTAACTTTGTCGCCATAATCTTTTATTTTAAGTTTGTTTTTCTGTTTTAATTCGTTGAGAATTTGAGAGTGATGGTATACTTCGTATTTACCACCATATTTTTCATACTCTTTTCCAATGGTATGAAAACAATGTGGGCAAGCAGTAATTACTTTTAGTGTCCCTAATGAATTCATATTATCAACATTCATTTCAGCCATCATTTGGAACATGAACTCATTTCCAGCTCTTCTTGCCGGATCTCCATTACACATTTCCATCTCACCCATTATAGAGAAGTCTACACCAGCTTCTTTCAGTAGTTTTGCAGTAGCTCTTGAAACATTTTTGTTTCTTTCATCAAAAGAACCTGCACATCCAACGTAGAATAAATATTCAGCAGGCTCACCTATCTTCAAATCTAATCCTTCAGCCCAATCTGCCCTAGTGTGTGCACCTAATCCCCAAGGGTTTGAGTTTCTTTCTAGATTGTTAAACAAATTTTGTAATTCTTCTGGGAAATCGGAGGCTTCCATTACAAGGTGGCGCCTTGTGTCAGTCAGCTTAGGCACATGCTCAATGTGAACAGGACAGGCATTAACACACGCATAACACGTAGTGCACGCCCAAATTGCTTCGGGGCTGAATCTGTCAACTATGGTTTCATCGGGAGTTTCTCCTGCTAATAACAAGTTTCCGTGTTCTTTACCATAGTTTTTAACATCCATTATAATTTGCATTGGATTTAGTTCTTTTCCGCTGTTATAAGCTGGACAAACATCTTGGCACCTCGCACAAGCAGTACATGCCCATCCATCGGATAGTTGTCTCCATGTGAAATCTTCGAATTTATTTACACCTAATGTTAGATTATCAAAATCTAAATCATCAGTTTTAACTGCTAAGTCATTTTCGTCAACTTGCAGTGGAAGCATTGTCCCCATTTTTTCATGGTCTTGAAACATAACATTAGGTATAGTTCCGATTAAATGTGAATGCTTTGTTTGAGGAATCTCAATTAAAAAACCTCCGATTAAAATCATATGTAACCAGTAACTGACATCAATAATTGTTTGCAAAGTATTGGTATCAATGCCTTGCATTAGCTTAGCAAATAAGACGCCTACGGGTTCCCAATAATTGTAGTGATTTCCATCACCTATCATGTAGCCAGCCTCCACTATGAATGCTGTAATCACAATTCCCAGAATGGCGAATAAAATCAGAACACCTTCTATACTGGAGTCTTTTAATTTTTCAGGTCTAATAATCAGTCTTCGGTAAAGAGCTACAAGTAGCCCTATTCCAGCCATTAGGTATCCAATGTCAACTATTAAATTCCAAATGTTTTCAAGAAATATCATTCCCAAAAATTCAGCGAATAGCCCACCCGTTCCAAGATCAATTACATCGCTTACGAGCATTAAAAATCCCCAAAAAATTAGAGCATGCGCATATCCAGCTACCTTGTCCTCTACAACCTTCCTTTGTCCAAGCCAATCAGTTAAGAACTCTTTCATTCTTTGGTTCCAAGAGTTAAATCGATCATCATCTTTTCCTAGCCTAATTAATTTAACTATAAATCCAACTTGGTAAACATGTGCGCCTATTGCAATGGCAGACCAGATTAACAAAAAAACGTACCAGCTTATTCCGAAATAATCATGAAAAGGTGTCATTGCGCTTAATTTCTATCCTCACACTGTATATTTAAGTATCACCCAAATCTACCTTAACTCTAAATCTAGCGCCGTCTTCAACATCTAAATCCCTTCTTAGATATGTGGGCGATATAATTTCTACAACTCTTTTGTAATGAGTACGCTTTGGAGATATTATCGCACATTTCTCAACAACTGTACCATCATTCTCAAGAGTACATTTGAATATCCAAGCTTTACCAAAAGTTCTACCTTCTTCTTCAAAGCCGTTTATTAATATTCCTTCAGCGGCCTTCATAGCTTCTATCTTAGGCACTTCGTCATCTTCTAGTCTTAAGTTGAAAGTTCCTTTGTAAGGTATCCAGCTTAACTTTTCACTAAACTGTTCCATATATCCTTCTTTTGAGATATAGTAGCCACCCTCTCCTAGCCCAGTCTCCAGAGTTCCTATCATTTCTACATTCTTCTCAGTTCCAAATATTAGTCCATATTCTGTAAATTCTCTTCTTAAGGTTGCAAGACCTTTTTCATTGATATTAACAATCTGTCCACCTTGCGCATATTTTTTTTCAATATATCCTCTTTGCGCTAGATTAATAATATGCCTTGAAGCAGATTGTTGGCTGACTTCTAATTTTTTACCCAAGTCTGTGGATGATATGTGGACAGAGTGTCTAGTAGCTCCTTGTAATGCTAAAATTTTAAGCGTTCTTAGTAAAATCGGTCTCATATGTAATTACCAATTATTGAGTATTCAGCAGGATATTAATAGGTATTTCATGTATATCCAGTACAATTTTCTTATTTTTAACAAAATAATAGCTCAATTAGCTTTTAATAGTCCATTACCTAAGAACAAAAGGTGTAAATTGACATGAACACAAACAAACTACAAGTTTTTGTCTTTGCCATGCTCTTCGTTGTCGGTGCTTTCACTGGCTGTGTTGATGAGGATGACGAAACAACAACCGACAATTCGATCAAAATTGGATTTTTGAATCCAATTACTGGTCCGCTAGAGCCTGATGCAGCTGGCTTCAAATGGGGTGCAGACCAAGCTATTAGTGACTTGGCTAAAATGTATCCTGATGAAACATTCAAGCTAATAGAGCTTGATTCCGGATGCAGTGGCGATGTTGCAGGACCTGCAGCACAAACACTAGTTGATTCTGGTGTTGTTGCAGTAGTCGGAGCAGCCTGTTCCGGAGCTTCAATGTCCGCTAACGCAGTCTTGGCAGCAGCAGGAATTCCAATGATTTCCTACGCTAGTACAAACCCAGGTCTAAGTGACGAAGCAAAATATCCACACTTCTATCGTAATGTTCCAAGTGACGCAATTCAAGGTCCAGCAGGAGCAGCTATGATGGCAGACGCAGGAGTAACCAACGAAAGTTTGGCAATTTTGCACATGACTAACGATTATGGATCTGGATTGGCAGATTCAATCAAAGCAGCATGGGAAGAAGATGGTAAACTATGTTCTGCAGGAATGCAAGGATATGAAGAAACTACAACTAATTTTGATGCAATGGTTACAAATGTGACTGATGCTTCAGACTGTAACGCAGTTTATCTATCATCTTATATCACAGATGCAGCTGGAATCCTCGAAGCACTTGCTGAAGCAGGATTTACCGGACACGTTTTCGGTGGAGATGGACCTGCAGGTATCGGTCTCTTTGATAAGTTGAACAATAACGCTACAGCAGTAAACTTCACAGTATCAGCACCACGTGCAGGTACAACCTACGGAGATTTTGAATCAAGATACGATGGCAATGCATCAACAGTGGGCAGTATCAAAACATACGTTTTGACAGCCTATGATGCTACTATGATTATTGGAAAAGCAGCTATGACTGATGGAACAATAGTCGCAGGTATCGAATCCGTTGGAACAAACTACGAGGGAGCTTCCGGAATCATCAATTTCCTACCTAACGGAGATATTGGTGGTAATGGATACGATTTCTGTACCTACGGTGGAGATGATGCAGCAGGAACATACACTTGCAGCAAGTTCTGGACCGCAGAGAACGGAGTCGAGTCAGCATAGAAAAATTCCAAATTTAATTTGGAAATCGTAAGAGCGCTGCAGCAGGCTCACTGGGCCTGCTGTGGTGTCATACACGTTTCTCTAGGGATTTAATTTTTTTAAGTCGGCTTTTGATAGAAATGTGTAATTAGGTTTAATATGATAAAAGCTGACTTAATCAATTACTGGAACTCGCTTTCTGGGCTAGTTCAAAGATTAGTAATACTATTTTTTATTTTTTTGGATTCTTACATTGGTCTGATATATCAGAGAGGATCACTTAACTTAATTGACTTAATTTTGTTGGGTAATCTTCCTCCTGATTTTGTATGGCTCCTTCAAACATTTCAAATGATATGTATGGGATTTTTCCTTGTTAAGATACTATTCGATGATGTTCCACCTTCTAAATTGCGAACAGTAATAATGTTTTTGTCTCCGTCTTTACTAGTATTGCACGTCCTTCTATCTATTCACATTTTAATGGTTGGTCAAGGCCTGGTAGCGAATCTCACATTTAATCTCGGTACAATCGGGATTTCAACCCTTACATGGTCCTCAACTTACCTTGCTATCGCAGTAGGTTGCACGTTAACATACAGTGTCCAGAGATACGGTAATTTTGCCCAGAGCGAGTTTTTCATGTTGGGAATGTATGTAGGAATTGCATTTATGTGGACAGACTTTCTGTTTCCAATCAGCGAAGCTCCATCCGATGGAACTTTGGTATGGTCATTATTTGCGTATGTTGTTTTAGGTGCTTTCATTTTAACAGGTATAGCTGGAGTTATCATAGATCGTTTAGTTTTCAAAGGCTTTAGGGACAGTAAATCTTCATCGGATGTAATGATGATAGCTTCTTTAGGAGTTGCAATGATTCTTAGATCTTTAGTTTATTTACGTTTCGGTTCTAATACTAAGCGTTTTGTTCCTGACAAAGATTGGATGTCAAGTGAACAACGATGGGAAATTTCTACATATACTGCAAAGATAA